>Ga0153993_100174_pt1 | contig 23096 bp, 27 predicted proteins | sample TSNC077MetaG_FD_104706 | JGI IMG/M metagenome (GOLD analysis project Ga0153993, IMG submission 104706) | Attine ant fungus gardens microbial communities from North Carolina, USA - TSNC077 MetaG | ecosystem: Host-associated > Fungi > Mycelium > Unclassified | place: USA: North Carolina, Lumber...
AGTGTACTAATTTTGTGCATCACGTGATTCTGACATACTCAGCGCGTCGCGTCTCTGGTTCCCCCATTAGATCTCCAGGAAATGAGGGTCCTTTGTGTTGCCGAAAAACCATCCATCTCAAAGTCGATTACTCAAATTCTCTCTGGAGGAAGATTTACCACTGTAGGCTTCTTTTATCTCACAATGACATCCCCTGAGATTTGTTTTATCAAAGAGCAACACACAGTCACAATACGTGAAGAACTATGAGTTTGACTATCCACAGACGAACTCAGTCTATATTGTGACTTGTGTGTCAGGACATCTCCTAGATCATGACTTTACCGACACACATCGGAAATGGCATTCGTGTGATCCTGCCGACCTTTTTGACGCACCTGTCGAGTCGAGAGTGACTAAAGACAAGAAAGCAATCGAACAAAATTTGATGATGCAGGCTAGACGTGTGGATATGCTCATGATCTGGACGGATTGCGATAGGGAGGGGGAACATATCGGAACGGAGATTGTGAATGTATGCAGGAAGACAAACAGGAATATTGTAGTCAAACGAGCACGATTTAGTGCTATCATCGCTCAGTGAGGTTTGTTTTCTCGATCACTCATGATGGCTGACTGTATCGTTAGACAAATTCATCGCGCGGCTCAGTACCCAGTAGAACTGGATCAAGCACAAGCAGATGCTGTCGAAGCACGGATTCTGCTTGATCTTAAGATTGGTGCTGCATTTACCCGTATGCAAACTCTATCGTTGCAAACAAAATTCCATGCGCTAGGAGACAAACTTGTCTCTTATGGTGCGTGATTACGTTTACAGTGTCATGGACCCTTGCCGATCGTCACCCAAGGGCCCTGTCAGTTCCCAACCCTTGGTTTTGTGGTCCAACGGTACAATCAAGTTAAAAACTTCGTACCAGAGTCTTTTTGGTATATTCACCTCTCTCATGTACAGCAAACTCCTAGTGGACCTCAAGAAACAATGTTCAACTGGCAAAGAGGCCATTTGTTCGACGTTGGAGCAGCAGTCGCGTTATATTCACACGTCCTAGAGAGTCCAGGCATCAAGGCAAAAATTTCGAAAGTTACTAACAAAGATACTAAAAAATGGTAAGCCTGTACTGTGCAGTTCAGATCATCGAATCCGACTACTGCGCCCTAGGAAGCCATTGCCTCTAACTACCGTTGAACTGCAGAAGGCTGGATCTCGGCTGCTTAAAATGGCCCCCAAGAAAGTTCTGGACGTGAGTTGTGATGTATGTTGAACCAAACCTCTCTCACACAGCCGTTCTTCCAAAGATTGCCGAAAAGCTGTATCAACAGGGCTTTTTATCGTATCCTCGTACTGAAACGGATCAGTTTGACTCGCAATTTGACTTCATGAGCCTTATAAATAAACAAGTTGTAGATCCCGCCTGGGGAACTTTTGCTCAGTCCCTTGGACAAAGCGGCTTCAGCACTCCCCGCAAAGGAAAACACGATGATAAAGCACATCCACCTATTCACCCCACCGCACATGCGGGTAACCTCGTAGGAGATGAAAAGAAAGTTTATGAATATATCACAAGGAGGTTTTTAGCTTGTTGCTCGAAGGATGCCGAGGGCTGGCAGACAACTGTTGAGGCTGTCTGTGGAGGGGAGGTCTTCACCACTTCCGGTACATGCCAAATGTCTTGGTAGCTGGCAACCACTGACCACTTTCTTCAGGACTGGTTGTCCTCTCAAAAAATTATCTTGAAGTATATCCATACGACAAGTGGAGCGACCATCCGCTCCCCGAGTTCAAACAAGGCGAGGAGTTCCAGCCAGCGGCATGTGAACTGAAAGAAGGGCAAACAACCAAACCTCACCTCCTTACTGAAGCCGATCTAGTTACTTTGATGGATAAAAATGGAATTGGTGCGCTCATTGCGACACTACGAAATTAATTTTCACTCATGTGACGTAGGAACGGACACGACAATTGCGCAACACATCCAGAACATTGTCGACCGAGAATACGTAATTGAGAGGATGCAAGGCTCTACGAAGTATCTCGTCCCTTCAACCTTGGGTATTGCATTAGTTGAGGGTTATGATAAAATCGGACTAGATAAAAGTGTCAGTAAACCTCAATTGAGGCGTGAAGTGAGTTCGTCTTGTCCTAGCGATCTCTGTTTTTCACTCAAATACTTTAGACGGAACGAAGGATGGTCCAAGTCTGCCGGCGGAGCGTCACGAAACAGGCTATGCTCAATGAGTCGTTGCAACAATACAAAGAAATTTTTAGGGTTGTAAAAGATAATTGGGGTACTGTGGTCCAGGTGAACTTTTTTAGTCTTATATTACACCAGTACGCTCATTTAGACACCAGAGTGTGAGACAATACTTGGATGGGGACAGAGATGATGATGTCCGTCCAAGTGATCCCCGTGGGCCCGGGGATGGGGGCAACGGACGAGGAGCGAGCGGCAGAGCCGATGAATGGAGAGGAAATAGTGGTGTTGCTGAAGGAAGTGGAGGTACCAATGGTAGAGGTACAGGGAGAGGGTTGGGACGTGTTAGTGCCACTACATCAAAGAGGGGAAGGGGAGGACGTGCTCGCACGGCAAATGCTGTGACCACTCAGGTACCGGATTCTGGCATGAATGACGGTAAGTACGCTTAAAAGAAGATTAGACACGAGACTCAGTGACATAGTTTGGGGGTGGGGGTGTATTTCAGAAATGGATCGTCCTATACCCACTTCTTTGCGACCAGTCCAGTTGTCACCATCTTCAACGACTTTGACCTCTTCAATGACTGCACCAAAGCCCATAGTGGCCTCATCATCGTATGCGCCCTCGTTAAAAGCTGGTTCGCTCCCCCATAACTCTACCGCCGTTGATTCGTCCCCCAGACTCAATACTACTCAAAGTGTCCTGTGCGCATGTGGCATACCAGCACTTGTTCAGACGAACAAATTTGGCAAAAACTTTGTTAAATGTTCAAGGGACAGCTGTGGCTTCTGGAAATGGGCGGATGATGTGGAGTCGAGCATAAGTGCGGTCAGTTCGAATGTAATCATTCCGGTGAAACGAACATATACTCAGGTATGTTCACATTTCTTCGCTGTTGAGCACTGGAGGAACATCGACCGTTGCTATGGTAGACGAATAATGATCCAACGAAACCTACAAGAATCTGCAAATGCGGTGTTGTCGGTATGATGCTCACAGTACAGAAAGAGGGAGCGAATCATGGACGAAAGTTCTGGAAATGTCGAAACGCACAGAATGAGGGAGATTGTTCATTCTTCGAGTGGGATGATGAGGCACCTAGACCACCTGGCGGTACCGGTGGAGGAGCGACAGGAAAATGTTTTAAGGTGAGTGTCTGATTATTTGTTGCTTATCATCAGGCTGCTTTATTGGTCATGTTTAGTGTGATCAGGAGGGACATTGGTCAAGTGGTAGGTGGTTTTTGTCTGTCTGGTGTCACCTAGACTGAGCCACTCGGGTGCAGAATGTCCAAACCAAAATCCGAAACGGCCACGGAGCTTCGGGACACCTATTGATTCTACGAACATAACATGTTTCAAGTGCAATGGGACAGGCCATTATGCCTCTGGTTCGTAACTCTTGCTTTGGTCAGCAATACCCAATTAGTTTGACACACATTTCCAGCATGTCCAGTCAAGATAAAGGGGGGATCAAAGGATAGTGTTGGCGGAGGTGATGGATCGTGTTATAAATGCGGACAAAAAGGACATTGGAGTAATGGTATGATTTCGATTCATTGGCTTAACAATTTGACATATCTCATGAATTTCCCTCGCAAACAGCCTGTCCAAATGGTTCAACAGGTTATGGAGGAAGAAAAGGGAGTACCTGTGAACGCGGTGGATCTATGTCAGCGAAGTGGGGACGAGGGAGAGGCTCTACCACAACTGGAACGAAACCAAAGAGAGGCAGACCAAAGAAGTCAACGTTTGCCGCTGCTGACGACCGATAATGCATGCGCACCACAGTTAAGGATTGTTGTTATAACAGGTTTAGTTGACCGTTTTCATATGTGCCCGTGTTCGAAGTCGGATTCTCGCCAACTCAAAGTGCTGCATAACAGTCAAACCATTGCGAAGAACAAGAGCGCTGTCTATATTCACTCTCAATCCTTGGGCGGACGTAATGCGTTTAGACTCACGATCTTATCTTACATTGACTCTCAACTTGTATATTTTATTTAATCCCAATACTGCTGAGATCCCACTCTTGGTAGTTCCAAGCGAGCCATGATTCAGTGAGATTACCGATGTTCAAGAACTTATATAGGAAAGTGAACAAAACAATATTGCACATGTTTCAGATGCGTGATAGCTTGAAACGGAGTGCTTCGTCCTAGGATCAAATATACCGCCGTATTCATGTGATAGAAAATTGCTGATTAGGCATGGATCTTGGTATCCCAAGTTCCAGCTATAGATCAAGGATAATTGGGGTGTGTTATATCGTGCACTACACTAAAAATACGTTGAGGTTTCATTCTCTGATGATCAGATATGTATATATTTTAATGATGATATTAGATTAGATATCAATAGATATAGGCATCGACTTTCACCCCCTTTTTGTTCAATCTGAACTCAGACAGGGTGGTCGACTACACCCTTCGAGGAGGAAAAGATGAAAAATAAAAATAAATCAACGTCTTTCTGGGCCTTTCGACGAGAAATCTATGGTTCAAAGAAAATGCTTTGAAGTGTCATGATTGATTGACAACCCGGTCTGCTCTAGTGGATTGATATATGAAATTGATACGGAACTAGCCAGGTTTTTTTTCCATGTCTCACTATTCACTTCTGCTGTTAGTGGGCATGACAGTTTCTACGGTCCGCTCGAAAAGAGAGGTAGAGGTCCTATCCATGAGTTAAATACAACACCTCCATCACACATTAATGAAACAGTTAGTGTTCAGACCGGATTTGATCCACTAGTAAGAGAGCGTGGAGTGGAAAAAATAAAACAAAAATGGATATCTTGGCCGTATTTGCTTGCGGGATGTGAGACTTCTTGATATATGAGCGAATTTCTTATATTGTTGACAAACTTGTGGATTGGAATAGGGCGTTCTGTTTGTGGCTGAGAAAAATCAATCCTTTGAATAGGATGACCCAAAATTAGTTGACAGCAAACGAACGCATGTACGTCGCAGTGCTATTCTACGACACTGAGCGTTTACCGTGGGAAAATATCAACCACGTGCTTTGCTCTAGTTCACACCTGTACCTGACAAAGGATAAATCGCCAGCAATTCTACGTGCGCAGCAACTACAGTATCCCTCTGCTCCTTGCTTGGGACCACTTCTGATCAGTCAATTTCTCTTGGTGAAGTGGTCACTCTGTAAGTTCTTTCTTTGTTCATCATGGGCCATTTACGATGAATGTAACGGCGTTAACATCTTGCCTTTAGATGCCAAACTCTTGGGTATCTCAAGCTGGATATGATATCTCAGGTACCAGAGTGCCGAAGAGGTCGCGGCTGATGACTACTAGTTTCCAGGGTTTACCAAGATAACGGCCCCGCTAGTGCATCCTTGGATTCTGTCCGCTGGGGTCCAAGCATGATGTCCCTGGAGTCGGCAGACCTGAACAAGACGTGTGCGACGTGTACGTGTGAAGTATCTCAGATTCGGACGCGGAGGTGGGGCTGTAGATCCCTTTTGGTAACGGACGGAACGGCGGAGGCGGCAAGAACGTAAACCCAGTATCGCGGTTGTCCGACGGAGTGTCAGAAATAGCTAGTTGGAGATTATCAAGTCGTGGTGGTGCAGTATCACATGTGATGTTCAAAAACCATTTGCAGTCCAGGCCGACCATGTGATTTGGGATCCAAGCCGTGACGTCGATTCCGCAAGACGGAGGACGGAGAGCCGAGAAAATGCCCTTTGCGATAAATAGCCGGACCTTGATTCCAAACCACCAAACATGTCTCACGGACTCAGAGTTCACTCCAAAGTCGTCCCAGACGCCCAACAAGTCCTCTTCACAGACGACGCCCTTAGATTCCTCTCAGCCCTCCATAAGACATTCGAGCCCACCCGCCAGTCGTTGCTTGCTGCTCGTGAAGATGCCCAGCGACGATTTGACTCAGGAGTCCCTTTAGACTTTCTCGCAGAGACCGCACATGTCCGTGCAGATCCATCGTGGCAGTGCGCACCCCCTGCACCTGGCCTAGAAGACCGTCGCGTTGAAATTACCGGTCCAACGGATAGAAAAATGGTTATCAATGCACTCAACAGCGGTGCGCAGACGTTTATGGCCGATTTCGAGGGTAAGTTCGCCCGCTAGACAGTAACCTGCCATATCCCTCACTGGTATGCCCAGACTCGAGTTCACCGACATTTGCTAACATGTTGAATGGCCAAGTCAACCTGCGCGATGCCATTCGTCGCCAAATTGACTTTGAGACAGGAGGAAAATCGTACAAGCTATCTGAGAAACATGCTGTGTTGGTTGTCCGGTAAGTATATTCGCAACAATTCTACACTGATGCTCAAGTCAATGCTAGTCCGCGTGGTTGGCACTTGGACGAGCCTCGCATCACCGTCGACAATCAACCCATGTCCGGTTCCATCTTCGACTTTGCGCTCTTTTTCTATCATAATGCCAAGGAACTTGTCCAACGGGGCTCTGGTCCTTACTTCTACCTGCCCAAGATGGAACACTATCTTGAGGCTCGTCTGTGGAACGATATCTTCGCCTTTTCCCAGTCCTATATCGGCCTCCCATCGAACACTATCCGTGCGACAGTCCTCATCGAGACCCTCCCCGCTGCATTCCAGATGGAGGAAATCTTATTCGAGCTCCGTAATCATTCCTCGGGTCTCAATTGTGGACGGTATGTTTTGTATGACGTCATGACCATGAACGTGCTTAATATGTCCTATTTTTAGTTGGGATTATATCTTCAGCTTCATCAAAAAGCGCAGGGCTGACCGCAACGCTGTTCTTCCTGACCGCAAAGATGTCACCATGACCGTGCATTTCATGGACTCTTACGTTCGTCTGCTCATCCAGACGTGCCATAGGCGCAAAGTTGCCGCTATGGGCGGCATGTCTGCTCAGATTCCTATCAAGAACGACACCAAGGCAAATGAGATAGCGATGGAGAAAGTTCGTGCCGACAAGCTTCGAGAGGTCACTGCTGGACATGATGGGACATGGATTGCTCATCCTCTCATCGAGCCTATTGCCCGTGCAATCTTTGACAAGCACATGCTCGGACCTAACCAGGTATGAGGCTTCTCTTCCAGAAATAATCAAGCTGAACTTCATTCCTCAGTATCATAATTTACGTCAAGATGTCAGAGTTGCAGCTGCCGATCTTCTCAGCACGAAGGTACCAGGGAAGATTACCGTAGACGGCATACGTGAAAACGTCTCGACTTGCCTCGCCTACACCGCGGCCTGGGTTGATGGCAACGGCTGTATCCCACTCAACTACCTCATGGAAGATGCCGCGACCGCTGAAATTACTCGAGTTCAGTTGTGGCAATGGGTCAAGTACGGCGCACGGGCTGAAAATGGCCAGCTCATCACACCCGAATACATTGATGGGTTGATTACGGAGTTGGGTCCAGGTGTGCAAAAGCTGGTTCCCAGTGTGCAAGAGAAGAGTGTCAAGCTGGCAGAGGACTATTTGAAAGTTCAGATTAGGAGGCAGTGGCCCAGCGATTTTCTGACGAGCGATTTGATGCCAAATCTTGCTATAGCGGACGGCGTTGAGCCTCAATACCAAAGAGCGCAGTTGTAAAGATTGGACAATTTGTTAGTTTCTAGAGCTTTGTCACTTTGTGGATTTTACGTGGTTTTCTCTAGTTTGTTAGTTTGATGTTATGAGTCTCTATTTTACTGTATGTATTATAACCAACTGCATCTTGGTCAGCGTGAAGCTTTGAGGCACCAGTGGAGAATCTTGGTCCGAAAGTATCAATTCAACCAAGGTTTTGATTAGAGCATACATACTCATACTCTGCAGCTGCAAAGTAACGGAAATGGAATTCGAAATCTATCAAAATCCCAAAGAATCAAACATACGTATCTAACCAATCCAACGCTGCCCTCGCATTTTGTATGACTTCTTTATCATCTTCCATCGCCGTCGTTCCATGCTGATGCGCCGCCGAATGAGGCTGATAGATACTCGAATGAGCATGATGATGGTGATGGTGATGGTGGTGGTGGTGATGATGAAAACCTCCATAAGGATAATGAGGAAGCATATGTGACGATCCACCCCAGTGACCATGAGCATGAGCTAAACTATGACTTCCTCCTATACTCATACCCGTCGTCGAACCCCAATTCCTACCTCCCGGACTCGGCCCTCGACCACTCAACCCACCTCCAATCGAACCAACAGCTACCGGCGAGGAAGGTGACACCCCCGGATTAGACCATTCACACAAATGCCGCAACGTCGAGATAATACCAGCTTCAATAATCGCTCGCCGACCTTTCGAGTTGCGCGCAAGTTGGTATATGCACGACGTAGCAGGCCTCTTGACTTCATTTTTTCCTTCAGCTAAGCATGTCCGCAGGTTATTGAGAAGTTGGGGATGGGAGGCTATCTGGCTTTGCTGCAATTCGCTGCCATTGATGAGATTGGCGAGAAGATAGGTTGCTTGAAGTACGACATCATCCGATGAGGATGTACTGGCACTGGTGATATGACCCAAGAGCATCTCCATCGGAATATTCTTGAAAATCATATCGATGCCCTCGGGGGATTCCGCCACATTCCTAAGGATGCTGAAGATTTGTTCTTGAACGTCGATAGGACTGTCTCGTAGATATCTAATGTACATTGTGAGCTCAGATCAGATATTGATAGAAGCGCACATACTCTACAACCCGATCCCAGCCAAGCTGGCGCATAACGCTACGCTTGGTTTCTGTCGTCGATTTTCTAAGGAGGTTCTTGACAGCCCACAAGGCTCCTAGCTTGAGCGCCGGATCACCGAGCGACAATAATTCTCGTAGCCTTTCCATCAAGCCTTGTTCGAGATAGATCTCCACACCCAAGTCAGCAAAATGCAAAGGGACAAGGTATTATTAAGAACATACAGGTCGCAACGGTGAGAAATCGATGACGATATTGCATACTGCTGATAGTGCCGCATTGAGTACATTTGCATCTTCTTCTCGCTTCTTGAAGATGGAAAAAATGGTCATCCCAAGACCGCTATCGACAATATTGGTCCTCAAGACGGTGACAGCTCTGCTTAACGCTCGTACGCATTGACACGCAGCATATCGTACACCGACGTGCTGGTGAAATAAACAGGTGTGAATGAAAGGGATGAAGTAGAACTCGTCGGTAATGGCTCTGCGTATTTCATTGTCGAAAAGTGAGATTGCAGCGATAGCAATCAAGGCTGACTAAAATCCATGTTACAAGAGCTGTCCTATTTAGAAAATCAATAACCTTACCTCACGTAACAAAGATACGCTCTCTGCCTCATCCTCACCCCACTCACTTCTATTATCCTCGAGCATGCTATCCCGAACGATCGTTGTCAACTTCTCCAGGCAACCACGGTCAAACGCAGCACTACATAGAGTGGAATCATCTGCAATCAAGTAATCTGCGACGAATTAGCGCTGCCAAAGACGAACAGTCTCTCCCAACCTACAAAGAATAAAACATGCTTTTGTCTGCCGAGGTGTACTCTCGGAGGAAGGAAATGCAATCAAGCTGTTGACAAGGTTAATGACTGCCCTAATATGCGATTCATCGATCGGATAAACGCTGTTGATTGTACTACCTCGCACGATGTGAGTTACGCTGTAATAGAATTAGAAAAAAAAAGTCTGGACGATGATAAGCTGACCATAAGGCAGCGGCAAGCTGTATATCGATATTTCGTGACTTGATAAAAGGAACAATGGTAGAAAGAATAGGAGGATCTAACAATTAGGGGTGAGGAGTTTTGCGCAAAACTGTGAAGACGTTCCACCTACTGTCACGATCTAGTCGCGTCAGTACTGTTGCAACAGCCGGGTTATCCTTTGAAAGGGCAGCTAAGGCGAGCAAAGCAGTTTCTTGAAGCTATCTCTTCAATGAGTAGCGAGATATATTAACCACAAGGGGCCCACCTTACTGTCACGAGTACACAGGAGTGCAGTCAGGTGCCGAGCAAGCCAGCCCCCTTGCCTCGAAGGAGCGTTGATGTTGACAATGGAGGTCTTCTCCCAGCCTCTCCGTGTGATTTTTGCCTCCTTGAGGCGATCCTCGTGCGGAAGCCACTCTGATAATAGTTTCCGGTATTCCGGTGTCCTAATGGCTGATGCGATGATGTGGGCAATAGAAGTGCTGATTTGTGGAGATGGATCGGTAAGGAGCGGGAGATAGATGTCGAGAGACTCTGTCTGTGCGTAGGTAAGTCACGTAAATTACAGAAAGGACGTCTCATGTTTCACACCTGAAACAGGTAATTAAGGCCGTCCTTCGTCCGACTACGGATTTTCGACTTGTTGGGCTTGAGACCCCACTGGGATGGCCCCGCGATATCGGCCATCGCTATGGTCAAAGATTTGAGACCACGTACAATGGCTGAACGTAGAGATGTCGAACTGCCGGGCTCAAAATAAGATATGGCAACCAGGAATGCATGAGGCGTCTCATGGTCGAGTAACGTCGACAGTGCTTCCTCAGAACTAGCCAAAGAGGCTATAACATGTGCAGCTTCTATCCGTATCGCATCGTCTTCTTGTCTAGATGTGTTATCGTGAGGGCCAAGAAACGCAGAACATGCATGTGGTGGGTTAAGACAAGCGATCAAACTAGAGCGGCGTAAACATAAGGAGACTGGCAACGTGACACGCGTACGATTGTATCAACAAAACATCCTGAGCAATTTTTTTCTTCGCTGAAGGATTGCCTATGACAGTGTTTTTGACCTTTTTGAGGCTAGCAACATTGACGGGTACAACGGTCATGGTGGTAAGGGGTCGAATATCTATCGTGAGAACTTTTATGCTGTGACTGTCAAAATGTGTAGTCTTTTTTAAACATCAATTTGTTACACGATGCTCAAAGGAATGTGTAGTCTGTCAAGTAGTATCATATTGAGTCTTCAACTTCGATATACAGCTTTCCTTTTTTTCATCTCATCAGAATGGGTGCAAGCTATAATCATGATATCTAACACAAGTGAACTGCCCAACTGAGATAGGTGAGTGTTCGAAGCCGGAAAGCAATTATTCCATCAAATGACAGGCACTGAATGTAACATTACAAGTCGCCATCAATAATCTACGAATCACATACATTACCCCGTGTTGACAGATATTCAGTGTAAAAATGGACAAGAAAATCAATGCAAGAGTTCTCTCATATGATTCCTAGTCTAGCTCGACAATAGGAATAGGTTGTGCAGCCATTTGTTCCTTCTCGGAGGACTGCTTCTTCTCTTCAACCGTTGCTGGCGTCGGAATAAATATGGGTACTGAAATCACACAATCCACTCATCAGTTTGTGTCACCCTAAGGGAGGAATCTACGCACGAATAATAAACTTCATAGCCCCCTCACCAACTTGTAGTACAGCTTTGCAGGCCCATGTCCACGTCATTACACTCACAGAGCCTCTTGGCGCGAATGGGAACGACAACCACCACATGACAACAGGATTGAACCATCCTTGCGGAAGCCAGAATACACCTTTGGAACGATATCTCCATGCAATGACGTATTGCGGTATATTGACTATGACCCAAAGGAAGACACGGAATGCAATTGTAAAGGCGGTTTTTCCTGAGGAGAGATTCGAGTCTGTGGGACGCAGGGGATAAGCACCGACGTGACGGAGCAGAGAATCAGTATACGCACTAAGTTTCTCCAAATCTGAGAGTTTTTTATCTATACTCCGTCTTAGTTTCGCCCATTTTGCAAATTGGTCCTGTGCGCTCGTTCGTGAAAGTTCTTGCTTAGTCTTCATAATATCACCCTTGAGCTCGCTCTGCCTACGCACGAGCGATCCTTGGGTTGTTCGTAGGTACAATGCATATGCCTGCAGAAAAGGTCATACTGATAAGTTCATTTTTGAACGGAATGACTGACATATTCACTCAACACGCTCTCCCCTATCCATGATACTACCTGTGCCATGAATACGACCAGAAACGCTGTAAGAATTAACGATGGCATGTTGCTCTAAGAATCAAGTCAAATGCTGAGTGGGGGTCTTGCAGTGCCGGCGTGACTGATAACAGGTTTCTAATGAAACTCTCAGGCAGTATTGACTGGAGGAATAGACTTGTGGGTGAGGTAGAGGTTGTAGTTCCTCTCTACAGAGTGTTTTACAAACCGTCGTGGCATCACCCAAGGCACGTGGCTTTAACCCCAATGATATCAGATAATTATATCACACTTGAATCCAAGGACTTTTCAGAATCCATGCAGTCTAGAGAGCTCAGACCCGGATTGAAATTCGCCTCAGATTGAAACCATGAAACACAGAGTTCAGATGCACTCAAATCCAAAATGAATGGAACAGGCGTCACTCATATGAGAATCAACATGCTGAAGGGCAGTGGAGAACGGTAATTGATGATGCATGGATGGTGTTTCATAGTTGCACATGCGGAAGCCATACACTGTCTGCCCTTCCCCAACTCCAAACTTTTAATACATAGCGAGGCAAATCATCGAGACGAGAAGAAAATCAGATATTCAGCTTCGTCCTTCGCCAGTGACGACGCTTAGCATTATACTGTGAAAATAACAAGTCAATTCACATCTTGCTTCCAGCGAAAAACAGATAAACAAACTTGGATTTTAGTGTCACTCTTGAGGCGAAACCATTGGGGGATAGGCCTAACAATGTCGGGATAGATATTCTCCTCTACGACAATGAAACTTGGAACACACCTGTTTTGGCGGCCGGCTTTGGCGAGCTTTTGCTTGGTGCGGAAAGTCTTTTGGGAGGGCTTTACAGAAGCAAACGTTCAACACTACGTTGGACAATGATAGCATCTTACTCACCATCGTGATTGGCAGTCGGCGGCGTCGGATGGTAGGATCTCTGAGTTTCCGAAACGATAACTAATTAAGGTTCCAAGTCCGACTCATGAACTGTCTAGTCCTTCATTTTGACCGGGGGTGAGGCACCCGGTTACTTCCGAAATTTGAAGCTCCATCGCAGCCGACACAATGCCGCAGTCAAGATTGCCGTTGACTATTTTGGTAAGCATCTTCTGGTCCTCCACGTCATTATCAAGGGATGAATTTGATGTAAACACGTAGCATTCTCCACCTGACCATGTACCTCTTGAGCTGGCTCCCTCTCCTCGTTTCTGTAGCTCTTCCCGCGCTTGCCCAGGAACCTCCTAAAGAGCTTGTCATTGAGACCACATACACTCCGGATGACTGCTCGGTCCGTGCAACAACCGGAGACTCTATTCGTGTACACTATGTGTGTCTAACCTCTTGCAATCAAAAGTCTGTTCGAAATTGAATTTTTTTTAGACTGGAACTTTGTTCTCCAACGGCAACAAATTCGACTCGAGGTATGTAACCCCTCAACCAGTGCTACTGATATTGAACGGTCTCTTTTTTTTGCAGCCATGATCGTAATTCGCCACTACCCTTGACACTCGGTACTGGTCAGGTTATTAAGGGCTGGGACGAGGGTCTCCAGGGAATGTGTGTCAATGAAAAGCGCAAGCTTACCATTCCGCCCAACAAGGCTTACGGTGCGCAGAAAAACTTACCATTGCGTCCACGAATCTCGTTCTCATGACTTTGTTATTTTGACAGGCTCACGGGGATTCGGCAGCGTCATTCCCCCCAACTCTGCTCTCGTATTTGACGTCGAACTTGTCGGTCTGGACCCGAAGAAGAGTCGCGAAGAACTCTGATGATTTACATCTTAGGCTTCCTGTATAGATTCTTAGTGCCTATGTTTGCTGATCTTATCAATATGTCTATCACTGGCAACTGGACTCGGAGTGTCGCAGTCTCATGAATTTTTGTCGACCCGTGAAGGCCCAGCCTGAAAACGTGAACATTGAGACTTGATGCTCGATTCTTATTCGCACTGAATGCTCGGGGCCTTTCTCCAACTCCTGTGAATTATTTCTTCGATGTCTAGTTGCTCCCGCCACACTTTTCACAAGGGCTTGAAACAACTCTCGCTATTCAACCTGGGATTTTTGTGCACTCAGCTGAGGCATCCGAAATTTATGATGAGAAAGTAACTAGCCTTGTCAGTAGCACTGATACATCTTACAGACGGTAGCCATGCTCTCCAGGTCCGACGACAAGCCAGGGGGGAGCGATCGTCTTTTTTTCATTATCATGGAATTTGGAGTTGATAAGTTGGAGCTTTACTCAGACTGAACAAGCGCCTAATGAGCAGAGACGTGAATAAAATACTACCCATTGGCTGTCTAACGACTGAGCGTGACAGAGCTGTGACTTGAGACCGAGCAATCGATGTAAACACATCTCTCTCACAGAAATGCCCACTCCTACATTCTCCAATATCGGAGACAACAATCAGGATGTCAAGACCTCCATGACCAAAATCATTCCTCCTCCTGGAGATCCTATATCCTCTCGGGATCTCACAGATGCAACTTGTCTCATTTCAGACATTCTTATCCCTCAAGGTACCAAATCTAAATCCATGCTCGAGTAGTGGCTAATAGAAATGCAGGTTCAGGACAAGTGAAAGATGAAACCTTGGTCAAAGCTCAAGAGTACAAAAATACCCTTTAAACAGAAATGGGGGGTAAGTCGATCATATCATTACCAATTCATCTACTCATTTAAATATCTGGAGAAAGATCCTTCATACTCTATCAATACAAGAGGGTGAAAACATTTTGAAGGCTATTAGAGGTTCTCATGTATATAGAGTCTGATTTCTATACTATAAGGGTAATTGGGCAAAAAACTAGGATAAAAAAACATTAGTATTAGACCCTAGGAAGTGTATTAGGCCACAGAGTATCTTTGAACACAATGTAATAGATTGGTGATTTAAAAAAATGCCTTAGAAAAAAGGATGAGGTTCTTGGAGACAACCAACTACCCTGATGAGTATAAGGGCAATTGACAAACACTTTAAGAAAACCTGAGACTCTGTGGTAAGACATAACTTGCCTCCAGGAACCTTAGAGAAAAGGATAAGGTTTCTGTCATGATTTTTTAGATGCAATGATCCCTGTCAAATGACAACTCAATCCCTAAGAGTGTAGAACTAACCTTTTCCAGCAAAAATCTCTAGCTTACACAAAGCTACTAATGAGAAAATTTTACTGATACTGATAAGAGATACATGATAAAAGAATGGAAATCAAAATTCTTATTTTACAACATCTACCAAGGGGGGCTAATGTATATTGAGTATCAGGCTAGACCAACAACTGTCTTGCCTGATCTGATAACATACTAATTATCCCCATAGTTGGATGTTTGAGGTTAAAACTAGTAACGTCTTCTATCCCCGAGTTCCTTTAGCGAACGGTCTTTATTGCTGATCGGAATCCAGAACCAAGACTGTATTAATACCTCTCTGAGGCCACCCAGTAGTTCTTTAACAAGACATGCTCAACTGTCATCTTACAAATGGAAGAAGGGCATCACTGTACGAGATGCACGATATTGAAGCCTGAAAGTCTTGGGAAGGGACGATGGGTGCGAGACTGCTCGGTGATTGGTTAACAAAAGTCACGATGAGTATTCTTGAGCTGAAATCTTAATGTTCAGTTTGCACGCGATGTCCGCCAGCATCGAGCATGTATGTATCAAGCGCGCAATGCCTCTCATCATTACGTAGGGTAGGCCCCGCTGAGGGGAGGGAATTGCAATTGCCCACGCAGCGGAACAAAATTTGATAGTTCCAAACTTTTTAGTTAAACCTTGACCCCGTTACCACCGAAACTCATCGTTACGTGGCCTTGCAAGACAAATTGGGAAAAGATGCGACCTGATCAAGTGCTAGTATCCCATTTATATACTCAACACTGCACGCGCCGTTTACTCTCGACTCTTCATCCCATGGCCACCCTACCAATCCCGACCCTTGACCGGAGTCGTGTGCTACTACGTGTTGTGATCCTGGTTGCTATCGTTGACTTGGTCACTTTTGCTCTTGCTTTTGTCCAGCAAGATATCTCACACCTGAAGTCACTGCCATCATGGAACGGATTCGTCATTATGTATATTTTGCCTCCGCTCTTGATAGGGGTTCATAATGTCGTGCGGCAAGTTATTTGTATTCTGCACGACTTGCGATGGTGTTGAGTGTCTGCTGAAGCCCGTGGATATGGCAGTCGATTATTTTGGTCGCTTTTGACGTTCTGTACTCCTTTATCGAGCTTGCTGCGCGTATGTGATTCCTGCTACCAAAGATAACAGTCCCCCACATTCAAACACTATCGCCAGTCTTGTTTCTGGTCCTCTTTCCCATCAGGTCCAGACAGTACGTGGATGCCTTATGGACCTTTCCTTCCAGTGGAACTCTATGTTGGTTGTCAACAACTGCCCTCGCACTCAGTTATATGTTCGCAATCGGTGCTTTTCTATGGGATATCGTTTCTCAAGAGTGCTCCGGTAAATCCACGCCACTTGACATTCTGATGGGTATCAGACCATGGGTGAAACAGTACTCGTATGTCTCCTTGGTTTTCATATCTAAAAGACATTTCATTCTCATAAACTAGCTTTGCAATTCTCCTGGCAGACCAGAGAAGAACTTTGTTCGATGGGCCCGTGGCTGGGTTGCCATTGGTTGTTTTGTTTTCATCGGAGGCTGGGGATTCACCCTAATCGTGGCACAGCCCGCATATCTGCTATCTTACGGCAGTGAGATTCAAATCATGTCCTACTGGAAACCACCCTTGAACGTGGTCAGCTGCCATTGGAATATTCTTCTGGTATATATTACATCTTTTATACATATATTCTCGAATTTATTCTCAAGGTGTTGCCTACTATCTTCTCCGACCTTCCATCCATTGAGGGCCTAATGCAAACCAAGGTGTCTGGACAATCAATACAAACCAGTGAGTTGAAGTTCACCCCTTATTGATTTACTGACAAATTGAGTCTACAGACTGTACAAGCAGAGGATACCATAATGCAGCAATCAATACAACCGTCATACTATGTAATTATCAAGGTGGTACTGTGAATAATTCAGGAGAGGTGTATGACTTCATTTTCACCATCAATTTCTTCGGCAACTCTTCTTCCCCCAACCCTAGTTTTATTTCATTCTATCTACAGGATGCTCCTCCTGGTGGAAGTATGGACAGTGTCGAGGATGTCTTTCTGTTCAGCAAGCCTGTCATACTATGGCCTGGGCAGCAGCTCTTTGGTGTTCCGATGATGTCTAGCCAAAGGCCTCAATCAAATTCGGGAGCCGCTTTGTTCTCGGTACCACAGGTGTTGTCTCAACGTCCCGCCAATGATTCTTTACCTGATGTTTCTTGCTTTCCCTACAGTATCGCAAGATATACACTTGGAACATTGAGTCCTTGGTCCCTGACCCTTCGCCTCTCGCATACAATAACTCACGAGCATCATTGCGCTTAATGATGTCTCCGATTCAACCAAAGATGGTCTTTGACTACGAAGCACCGGCATCATTTTTGGGAGGGATCTCATTTATTGGAGGCGTGTGGACGTTTGTGGAAGGCACTTTTGCTGCGACCTTCGGAACAACGTTGTTCCTCGTTCTCTTTGGTATGTTATCGAGCCATCTCCTTAGATAGACCCCAACTCTGTTGGAACAGGTATAAAACCACTCTCTGTCTATGGGCTTGTCCATAAATTTTCCAAAGATTGGCCTGTGCTTGCAACAATTGAAAAAGCGAAGCCACTCACGGACGCGGAACGGGACCAAATTATTCAAATTATGAGGGAGCACCTCCTTGACTGTGACGATATACCAGAAACACGTCCAGGATCCTCCAAAGAAAATGTGCCACCAATCTCCCTGTGAATGCAATAATGTGCCTTCATCTCATCATTGGGCAGAAAGAATGTCCATATCTAATGATATATATTTATCTGTGCCCACAAGTCTTGATCTCTTGATATTAGATAGCTTGTCATTTTCGAGTGCTGATTTTGGGGTATATTTATGCAATCTCAATGTTTATAGATCTTATGGAATGATGTTGTATATGAGTGTTAGCTAGTTGTGAGATTTTCATCAGTAAGAAGTTTTTTTAAAAGAAACAACAATTTATTACACGGTGCTCGATCACAGTCCATGGTAATCAGTAATCAGTAAGAATAGAGATTGAAAATATAATGGTGATTTGAGTTTCCAATCTTACACCATCATTTCAGATTGATTTTCAAAAGTTCAACTCCACACTGGATCTCCCTTTCTCTATTTATTTTATTATTATTTACACTAGTCCACGCGGCAAAATCATCGTGAACAGGAGAAGCAGGAAAAAGAGCAAGAACTAACTATCAAATAACAAGGAAAGATAATATTAGAAACCACTCGCTGTAACCCTCAGCTGATCCAATTTTTTCAACACCTCTCCAACCGTTCTGTCTAATTCACCCGCAATCGCAATCTGCTTCGATCCGGGCAACTTTGCATACATTTCGCACAAATCACCATCCACAACAGCCTTCACAGGCACATAATACCCCCTCCATGCCAAATGATCCCTCCCTACGAGACTGATTTGTTCTGTCCTCATGTGCTGTTCCAATGTTGAGATGAAATCCACATCTTCCTTCGTCACAAACGGTACGAGGATACCTATCGTCCCATGTAGACCGGTATAGAGCAGAACTTCACGACCACCGGCAACAAGAGAGACTTTATGTATGGATGTAATGAGATCACCGACGTGGAAGTGGCAAATCATTTGAGTCTTATGTGGAGCGCCCATGAGTATCCCCTTTTCGTGTAAGATACCAGCGCCTGTTGGATCGTCGTCGACTTGGTCGGAAATCTTGGAATCTAAACGGTTCACGAATATATTGCCGAAACGATCTGCGGCAGCCACAGTATTATAGTCAACCATTGTCGCGGCGGTAATCCATCGAGGTTGTGAATCGTCTGCGAAGATTAGAAGACGGTTTTCAGGCGCTTTGTATGCAGCAAAGTATACCGATTCTTGCATATCACCGACAAGTATACGCGAGCCTTGCGTTGTAAGAGTGACAATCGCAGAAGCAAATTGCTGATCATATGTCAGATTGATGAGAGCGAATGCCAGCAGATTACTAACATACCTTGTTCTCAACCTTCCTTAACATTTTCTTCTTCCCGATATCATAAACTCTCAAAGCCTTCCCAACACCTGCCACCAACCTCCCCTGGAAAGCCAACAATGCCAATGGCACATCATCGATCTCTGTCTTATGCACCAGCTCCAACGCGGCCCCCTCCTCTCCAACAAATCTATACACTCGCAAAAACCCACTGGAGCATGTCCTCGGTGCTATTCGCGTATCAGCTGCTGTACCAACTACAAGATGTAGTTCGTTGTTCCGGGCTACAAAAGGGACTATAGCAATAGAGAACGCTGACTCATTATTGTCAAGAGGGAATATAGCGACCGTTTTGCCTTCAACAGGATCGATGATGCGGATGTTGGATGCCCAGGTACCCACAGGCGCTTTTGGACGACCAAAAGTCTCAGGAGAGAGATCGAGGACATTCTGGTCGAGCACCTCGCCTTGTTGATGCTGTGAACCCATGAAATAAGCATCAGCCCAGTTGAGAAGGGTAAAAAGTTGACACACAAGCTCAGCTAGTTTTTTATCAACAGCATCCTGACCCATAACACGATGGTCACCCTCGATAAGATAGAAATAGCTGTTTGAAGGGTGAGTGATGAATTTTCGTGGCGTATATGACAGCGGAATAGTGTCTTGTTTCAGCTTGATACCGAGCCTGGGCACTTGAAATATCCTTGGTAAAGACGAAAGGATGAATGACATAGCCTCGGAGGTTGTGCAAGGAAATTTACCGCAAAATAGAACCAGAGATACCAATCAGACCTTCTGGACTGAGTTCTGCTGAGAAACTCCATGCATAGTCCAGGTTCTCGTAGATTAGCGGAGTAAAATGCATGAAATTTTGATATGTATAATTCAGCCATGACCGAGATGATAGTGCCAGGATACCAGGATTCTGGTGGACCTGGACTCGGAGAAGCTTAATTGGACGTGTTCCTAGAAACCTGAAATACCATGAGCGAGCTTTTAGCAAAACAATTTGAATCTCACCTCGTCCTTGTATCTGTTAACTGCCCATTGATCGGATCCAAAACAGTCCTCAATAATACCCCATTCTGCAATCCAATATTCACAAACATGGTTGGTTGACTCTTATTGATACTTGCGTCCAACATATCCGCGATGCAAATTGCTGAAGGTGGTGCAGTCAACGCTTGCAAACTTATCGTCTCCAGCGTGCTCTCCGGATCCAATGAGATGATTCTTACTGTCTGGTCTTCGCATCCAACAGCAAGATATGGTGTTCTCTGTCTCCCTTCAGTCACTTCACCGATAGATAACGCAAGGATAGTCGAGCCCATGGCTTTACGATCTTGGTACTCGTTTAACTGGCCATCCAAATCGAGCTCAAAGTAGACAATTTCAGCTGATGAAAGAGCAACTACGACTTGACGTTTGTTGGTTGTCGCTGCTACGATGGTTTTACCAGATGGAACACGCCATTCATTGACACGTCGATCAGCAAGAACATGTCGGATGCCGTGAGGATGGACTTGGAGCAGAGCATCAGAACCGATCTGTTGAACTGCGAGGGTAGGTGCAGAAGAGAGGAAACCAGTATCTTGAACTTCTTCAATGGTTTCGCCGATGGAGAGGACAAGAGTGCCGTTGACAAAAGAAAGGATGATGTAGGAGTCATAGGGGTCTTTATCGAAGATGTCAATATTGGAAATGAATCATCGATGAAACAACACTTACCATCTTCAGTACGTTTTGTTGTCCAGACAGCGTTAGGGATACCAGGTAACTCCGAGCTCACAGATTCTTCAACTTCAAGACCGTGCCTCAGCGTTCGTAGACTGCTTCGTGCACCGCGCCCACAGGCAGCAAATATCTGCGGCGTATCCGAGTTTGGGAGGAGATTGAGAACTTTTGAATCAATGATGGGATCTAATGACTCGAGTTCATCTGCAAGAGCCAAGTTTTCGAGAGGGCGAGGAGTGAAATATGCACGAGGAAGTCCAACCTGTGCATCTGACATTCCAAAGTCGGTATATGAAGTTGAACTGAATTCGGGCTCGTTATCGTCGTCTCCAAGCTTCTGGAATTGGTAAAGGTAACTAATAAATCGAATAAGTCCGATAAAGAGACGACAGTGAAAATATACCTACTGGTTACCAAACTCAGAAGCGATAAAGAGGAAGCCGGATTTCAGAATGCACAAGCTCGAAGCAACTGGCACCGTATCAAAGTATTTAATTTTTAGGGATTTAACCTCTTCCTCCTCGTGCTCAATGGTCACCTTAAAGAGGTCACCGTCTTCGGATTGGAGCAAGAAGAAGAAAGCACCCTACGTTTGGAAATGAGTCGAGTGAACGAGCTTGAAACAACAGGTCAAGCTGACCTTCATCTTGTGCATGACAGCCGAAGTGATGATGACGCCTTGGTCTCTATTCTCTAACGGATGTTTTCTCCGTGGAATCGGTACGCGGTGTTGGGGAACATCTATGTGACGGTAAATGATGTGGTCTTCACAACATACTAGGACACCAGAAGGGCCGTCGTATCGGTCAGAAGATGCAAGCTGACCACCAGGTACTTGCACAAGGAGGTTAGCGCGTGGGTCCGTCGGTTCACTCCACTTGCGAACGACATGGTTCAGACCTAGATCAAGCTCGTAGTAGGTAAGCATCTAGAGAGATAGATCAGTCTCGTCTTGAATGATAGAGTACAAACAAAATGACTTTTCCAGTCCTGTTGAACGCCTCCCCAGAGGTATCCTGGTCCGACTCAAAATAATCCACCTCCAACGCTGCAAAGACAGGATTCTCAAACCCGACATCCAGTCCAACGATGTGATGAATAATTGCTGTATTCTTGTGCGCTTCGAGAGGAGACGATATTGTGAGATGTGCAGCGGTATCACGGTTGAGAATATAGACGAGTTTGGCTTTCTCCATTGCGGAAATCATGACACTGCGTCCTTTTGGGTCTGCGGCCAGATATTGACCAGGGACAATTCGACGTACACCAGACTTTCCAAAAGTCTCCTGGTGAAGTTTCACAAAACTACTTGTCTTCGCGTCATACTCGAGGATGATAATGCGTCCTGAGTCCGATCCTAATATGGCGTAGTCTGAGAAACAGAAAGTTAAAGACACGGCGAAAACTGAAGATACGTACGGGGTGCTCACCCTTGGTCGCACCAGTCAACCTGAATGAAGTTATAGAGCGAATAGAGCCAAAAACGTCTGTCGCGATGACTGTCGCGACTTTTCCGGTTTGAGGATCCGGGCGTAGAAGCTCCAGACGAGTTCCATGAGAGACAATAATTTCCTGTTGTCGTGCACCGGAGAAATTGCCTACTATTGCCTGGATTGTAGCAGTAGGAGGTTGTAGAGTGAGATTATAAAGATGCATTTGATAGCACTCTTGTTTTTTCAGCTCAACGTGCCCGTGCTTTTTGTTGACATGTATTTGGCAACTCCCAACAGCATATAACTTTCATCGAGTATGAATTCAACAGACAAAACACTGACAACAAAGTTGAAGGGATAGGTGAAACATATTCAAATATATAACTCATAAGCATCTATTTCTATGATTTTTCTTGAGAGCACTGTGTATGAATATCTATGAACAAAAACATCGCTGCTACAAGCAATAACCCTTCAAACCAGCTTTCATTATTACTGTGTTCTTAAGGAATATGATTTACACTATGAAGGGGGATAGGTTTCTGCAGAAAAAAGGTAGAGAGACAGACCATGAATGATAAGTTCCTTATCAAAAGAGGAGCAGAGGAGCAGACAGAATGACCTTGGCCTCAACTAGGTGTAGGGTATATTCCAAAGGGTAGGGGTGAGGTATGTTGGAATATCGAGTCGACGTCACGGAAGGTTCAAGAACCTTCTA
>Ga0153993_100178_pt1 | contig 22839 bp, 30 predicted proteins | sample TSNC077MetaG_FD_104706 | JGI IMG/M metagenome (GOLD analysis project Ga0153993, IMG submission 104706) | Attine ant fungus gardens microbial communities from North Carolina, USA - TSNC077 MetaG | ecosystem: Host-associated > Fungi > Mycelium > Unclassified | place: USA: North Carolina, Lumber...
GATCTACTGGTGTATGCACCAAGAGTAGGCAATTGTGAAAGGGATGGGGATTGGTAAGAGGTCCTGACAATTGGTTGTAGAAAATGTGAAGATGAAGGGGCGTTCCACTTTTGAATAGTGCTGTGAGAAGTTGATCGGTGATAGGAGCTATTTCCGTTTTTAGCCACCTCTCGTTTGTTAAAAAATTCGCACGTTCGTGGGTTTGATTTCTCGAGCTTGAGCACGTATCGTAGCGCGTGTGGAAGGACGGTTGGTTGGGCTGGTCTCGCCCGTCGTTGCTCTACACTTGGTAGTCTTTGACGCGGAATTTCTCTGGAGCCCTCTGGTCTGCATCTTGGGTTAAATACGATCGTCGAGGAGCCTGAATGGGTGATCAAGCCCATTGCAACACCTTTCGAAATAGTCAGGGAATCACTCCTCTAGGTATTGGAAAAAAAAGGGAAAATTTGCGTCAACAAAAGCCGTCGAAACAGGACCCTGCAAAAAAGTATGTGGCTTTGCGTATAAGTAATGAGTTTGCTGAGGGCTGAACCAGCGATGGTTGACGGAAACTTTGCGGTGGGTTGTGACTCTGTTGACCCTCATTCTACTTAAGGGCTGAATTCCTTATGGTAGTCTGCTTTCCATGGCGGATCTCAGAAGACGCTTGTGAATGGACTTAACAGGCTCGAAGTCTCGAACGAAGTGCAAGAAGCATCGACCGCAGTCATGTTACTGATATCCATGAATAACTTTGTGAGTTTTGACTGTTGACACCGTTGCAAGTGCTCCGTTCTGCGATGGTTGGATTTTGCAAATAGAGGTGACTGCACCTTACTTTCCACGAATTGTGATATGATTCTTTTTTTTTCTGATTTTCTTCCTAAGGAACTGAGTCAATTCAAGGATGTTCATGCAAGCCCCTTCTCTGAGCCTTTAGTAGAAACGATGTTGGAAACCAAGTGGATGATTGTGGAGATATACCCCCGTCTTCTCCTGTCATCTGTTGAAGTTACAGTGATGTATCATCAATTAATAAGAAGACGAAAGCTGAGGGCATATCCCGCACATCTCGCAGACGAGGGATTTTTTTCTTTAAATGATCCAATAGTCAGACGTCTTTCCTCCCCCGATCAGAAGGTCAAGACAAATCAATGATGGCAGCGCTAAGCTTTGGAGTTTCAGAAGTGTCAGACTTTTCTATTGAAGAGGTCCTTGTAAATGGATGTGAGTCGCCTATATACGCATGAGGTGAGTGGTTTGACAGTACAATGATCACGCCTCGGTGATAAATTAGTATTGATTATTCCAGTATAAAATCGGCGTGAGAATGCTAAAGTGAAGGTGATGTGTGACGTGATGGCAATCATCCTTGCAGGTGAGTGACCGTTGCTAACTGTCCTGCTTCTCTACAGTATATTCCCATTCAGCACAATGATGAATTCTGTGAATTTGACTGAATATGCAGGTGTATATGAATAAGAATCGGGTGTAATAATTTTCTGAAAATGATATGGATTTTTTTGCTCGTCGTAGCATACTAACAAGATTTCTGGGCTCTGTCAGGGTGCGAGGTAGACTCAAGTAGTGAAAATAACTCCTAGCAGATTTATGAGGCCATTGTTAAAAATGTTCTTTGTTCAAAGAAATGAGAAGAGGAAATATTAAAAACTGGCCCGTGCTTCAAAATGACATTTGATCAATGAAGCATGATTGCTGCGTGGGAAAGCAGTAGAGACGACGCTGAGAGTGAGTTCACGCTCGATTGCACACGGGTATAGGTGCAGAAAATCGCTCGCGAACATCAGTTTCTTGATTAATTGAACATTGTATCCTGTGTTCCTGCCGATCCGGGACTTTCCATATGAAACTGCCCGAACTGCTTTCAGGTGGTATGCTCGCCGAACACCGAACATGTGGAGGGTGGGTACCCCAAGCAGCAGAGAATCGTCCAAGGATATGGAGTAGTGAGAAGAAGAGGCTTCGCAGGAGCTTATTAAGACCCCTCCAAGTCCGGTCTCCAATCAGGGTTAAGCCCTGAAAAGGATAAGGTGCTTTACTTGAAAACTCGTCAAATGAAAGAAAAAATGGCAGATTAAACGCTCGTAGATTTCCCTTGTCCTGTCAACTTTGAAGACGGCCGTCGAATTTAGGACCTTTTTACTTTGGACAGATACATCGACGTTCTTCCCTCCCTTTTTCCTGCTCTTTTTTGTGTGCATGCCTCACGACTTTACCGAATCTCTCTACGCAGCCCTTGCCCTACAGCATTAGGCCATCCAATACACACGCTTTCACCCTCGTTCTGACCTCGCTCCTCGATGCCTGTGCGCACACCTGTGCAAGGTAAGCGGGAATCGTTAACTACAGGACTTTGCACTCATGTTGTCGACACTTTCGAGGTGTGCTTTTATTGCTTCATTGCCTCGGTATCTCAGCTTCGCTGGCTCGACTCGTCTATCGAATACGGACTCGACGGTTTTGGTGGGATGACTTCTGGGCATTTGTTGCGGTGCTCTCTGACTTGGTCTTCTTGATGGCGTTCAGCATAAACGGTACGAGCGTCTTCTCTCCGATCTGCAGTTCTCCGCTGGTCAGGCTTCCCTTCTACCTGATAAATAAGCAATTAATCAGTGAAGATTCTGTTTGCTTACGTGCAGCGTTTTTTTTCTTAGTCGTTGCGTCCAACTATCGGGCATCGGAGGCTCGCAAGGTTCTTATCCTCGTGGCAGTAACGTCGACACTATGGGGGTCCAGAATGAGTATTGCTGTTGCGATCGTTCGACTTGTCCCTCCAGGGCATGGTCAATGCATGGCCAAAGGCGCCGCAGTGCTCTTTTCTTTAATATGGTGTGGGCTGCTCACTGAGAAGCTTTACACTTGTCAAAACCAACCGGCCACGAGTAGAATCTTCCGGTGCTTGCTCCCGATAAGAGCTGGGATCTTGGAAATCTGCAGTATGTGTAAAACCGCCTTTTGATCCTAAAAGTACCTCTCGCTGAGACATCAGTTCCCGGCATCAGCGGATATAGTGGGTGATCTATGGTTGATATGTTCCCCAGCGTACCTGCTCTGGAATGTGAAGCTCAACCACAGACGACAAATCCTCATCTTCTCTGTGTTTGCTAGTGACCTCTTTGTAACGGTGGCTAGCATTATCCATGGTGTCCACATTTTGCAGCAGAAACAGGCAGCAATTTTGATAAGTGCGAATGTAGAGGTAGGTTTTGGGATTCCTTTCCTCTTCCTGCCAGTCGTGCTCAGTCTGAGGATTTGGGAAACAATACAGCTTGGGTTGTCCTTGATCATTTGCAATTTACTCGTCCTTGCGACTTGGCTATACTCGCGCATCTGCCCTGCTGACCAAGAGCAAGACGTCACGACATCTGTGAACTATCCTACCACCAGTTCCGCTTCACGACGTTTACGACATCCAGATGCTCCCATCTACGGATTTGAAGGTTCTGTCCTTGTTCTCACACAAATATCTAGCCCCTCTATATCCATCATCTCGACCATCTCAGATAATCGATTATATTTGGTGTCTAAACCTCGCACTCAATCCCTCAATACGCTGTATCCCACTATTTCCATACCTAGAAAAGTATTTTCTACCAAGTACCGTTCGACGAGAAGTTGCCCTCCACTTTTATCTCCGACGCCTTTAATTCTATCCAAAATGCCCAGTCAGGACGATATACGATGGGATGATGATGTTCCACTCGAAGCCTATGTTTCTAAACGCTCGTCGACTACGAACCCTAGTTTGAATTGGGAGCTGGGGTCTAGTGGATGTTCGAGCATATGAAATCCCAGGAAGCAAGCACTTGGAGGAGTAAAACACCATTAATTTGTCATTCTCGTGCTGCACTCTCACAACTTTTAGACTTGGTCACGGTAGCTGTTTTTTTTTTGCTTTTTACATTTGCTATGTTCATAGGAATGTCTCTATCTACAGTCCATATGTTGCATGTTGTCCTTGCTTTTGTCTTGTATTCTTGCTTTGATCTAGTATCCTTGCTTCCGTGTTCACCATCGACAACAAAAGTTTGTTACTAGTTGACACTCATATTACTTACTAACTGCAAACTGTAAATTATTATCATTTGAAACAAAATGCTATTTCATAATCATCATTTCAATGACCTTGATGTTGTTTGACTTGACAGTGCGTCGAGGGAAATTTTTTTGTTTTTTCTCGATCCGCTTTGTGGAACTTCTTTTTGAATCCCGGGATGAAGAGAAGGTTCCGTCATTCCCGTCTTTCGTTGCACGTCATTAGTCAAAACATCATCCTTATTACCTTCTGAGATGTGATGTCCAAAAAGTCGTTGGGACTTGACCTCGCTGACAATTTTTGAAGTTGCTGTCTGCTGCTAAGGGATGGGAGATTGCGCATCGTCTCAATCGTATACTGTTTTGTTTTTGTTGTATTCTCGAAGAATGCTCTGTGCTGCTGCCGAGGCGGTATTTTTTTTGGCAGGTGGCTGAGAGGGGGATCGAAAATCGACGTCCGGACTAATTGGAATGACCCTTAGCTCCGCGGGGCATCTACATAGATGATTGTGACATAATTGGCCAAGATAAGCTTGATTGCTAGATGCTCCAGCAAGGTTGAAGGGAATGCTTCGATTGTTTACTGCAGTAATCTACATAGACCCTAGCATGTCAATGATTCAATAGTTTAGTGTAGACCTCGGCCGGGTGCGAGCGGAATGCAAACTTGACTTTAGGGATTGAGGACGTGAGAAGATGGGGGGAGCTGAAGTATGGTACGTCATAAGGATTAAATCCCAATACACTTCTGTGTCTTGATATCAATATAGGAATGTGAAAGGTGTCTGCCCACCTGATGTATAGTCAGCTGCCACAGCAGCATACTACTGAGCAACTGCCATAATAACACCTTTGAACATACCGCTACCCTATCTATCTACTAGCTGATCTCACCCACACCTTACTCCTTTGATCGTATGCCTCCTTGAGCCTTCCGCGCCTTAGTATGCTGAATCCGAGATATATCACATGATTATTCACTTGCCGACATGCACGTGATGCCGTGCTCTCTTGTCGGGTATGTCATGGGGCTCGCTGGGATGGACGCTGGCACTGTTTTGGCTGGGAATCCACGGACTGCATAGGCTTTATGGTCGTGTTACTACGGACACACGCATTTCTCTCCATTTTCTGCAGGCAAGAGTGGAAACTAGACGATGGAACTCGGCTCACGGGTCGCTGCTTAGCAGACTCAAGCGTAGCACGTTGAGGTCTTGGTTGGATGGCATGTATGGTCTTGGATTTGTGGTCGGCACTCTGACGATGAGTGTTGTTTTGCCTCTGTTGCTATGGACAGCGTGGACGCTATCCAAGTCTTTGACAATGCCCAAAGCACCGAGGCTGATGCGAAGGGAGGCGACACTGACGCCGATTGTGAGTATGTAGTGTCAGCTGCATAATGAATATTAACTTTTGAGCGAGGACAGGTGCCGGGAGTGACAGTCCCTCTGAGTGACATCCCGTTTATTCTGGTCTCCCTTTTTTGCTCGCAGATCATTCACGAGTTGGGCCATGCCGTCGCTGCTGCTGTCTACGGCCTTGCTGTTCAGGCTGCTGGACTTTCTGTTACTGTCTGTCTCCCCACTGCTTTTGTTGTTCTCTCAACACACACACTGCCCCCTCTCACAAATGCTCGTATCGCTGCTGCTGGCCCTTTTCACAATTTACTGTGCTGGCTGCTCGCTGCCTCACTGCTCCGGGCTGTTGAATGGGCTGCGTACACAGATTCTAATCCCTGGGGCCAAGTCATCATTCGTGTCCAACCAGTGAGTGTGCTGGTCCGCTGCCCTTGGTCGATTTGAGGCCTATATTAGGCATCGCCCCTTGCAGATCATCTCGTTCCCGGGACTCTGGTCACCCAACTCAATGATCATTCCATGGCTTCCTCGACACATCTTCCCGATCCATGGAGTTTTTTTCTTCTTCAAAAGTCCACCATGCAAGAGTCAGAGCTCGGTTGGTGCATAGAAGCTGCACATCTCAGTACGTCCATTTGTCTCTCCCGCAGATCCACCTTGATTACTATTTTCATAGATTCTTCCTCTGACCTGTGCTGTCTTCCTGACAATCCAACTGAAGCGTCACTTGCCTGTTTCCTAGCTAACAATCAATCAATCTGCCTCAACCCTGTACCTATCCTCACTGAACAACACAAGCGGTGTGAAGACAAATGTGAAGACGATTTCATGTGTGTGCGACCTGCCGAGTCTGAGAATTTTCTACGCATAACTGTCCTTGACCCTTGGCAAAAGCGTCAACGCGTCGTACTCTGGACTGGTCCTCTGCAAGAAATCTATGATGACGGTAGGCTCCTTCAATCCTTGACTTTTCGCCATCGCTCATCCGGCTCAGTGATTGTTAGTACACGCCTTCCCAGGTTTTCCTTCCTTCCTCTCAGTTGTCCTGTGTGGCTCAGCACCTTGTGGGAGTACGTAGCTTTTATACTTGTATATGCTCTCTAACCTACTCTACTTCAGATACATATTGATGGTGAACCTCTCACTCTTCTTGTTCAACCTTGTTCCTATTGTCGGCCTCGATGGATCACACCTATTTCGATCCCTTCTCGCAGCATGGAAGCGACCGCCCTCCGATGCTGTCTATGATCTTGAAGCTCTTGAGTCGAGAGTCACACAAATCAGCAGCTTGGAGAAGATGGTATCGACACTGGCAGGTTTCCTTGTTGCATTAAACATCGTCCTAGCCTTGATTCAAACATATTATCGATCAGTCTCAACGATGCGTTAACTACGTGACTTTGATTATCTTTTTTTGGGTTTGTCGATTTCAACTGTCTCGAGAATTACATACAGGGTGTGAGTTGGGAGGTGACAATGCAAGGAACCGCGCGCCAGGTGGCAAACTTTGCCTGGTCGTCAATTGTGATTGTATGAAGATATTGCACACAGCGGACTTTCAGTTTAATAATTTGTCATGTGCTGTGATGGGTATTGAGAAAAGTCTGGAAGACGACCTGGCGGATTTCTTGTAGGACATTATAATTGAGTGGAAAGACTGAGGGTCCTGGTCGGTATAAAAACGGTGATTGCCGGGTTCGTGCCGCTATCTGCCGACGACCCGAGTTCTTTTTCTTATGGCGTCGCTGGCTCCGCGTTTTGGGCGTGCTCCCTCCATCCGAGCTCATCTTCGCAAGGACAGACTCACAGGTCTTCCCCGGCCACCCGTCTCCTTGGTCACTCGCGAATTTGCACCATGCAGACTCGAAGATTATTACTATGACGCCCTCCAGGAAGATCTCATGTACATGACTTATCGACATGAACATCTCCCTCGTCCTCCCCCTCGCCAAATTCGTCTTACGTTCGACCCTCAAAACCCTTTCTCCAAGCATAGGAAAAATCCTCCTGTTGGCGGTTCTCAAGCGGGCAAAGAGTTACCACCACCTTCGACACCAAGTAATGTTATCCGTCTGGAGAAAGTCATCCTTCATACCATGGTCAAAGAAGCGTTGCAGAGTAAAAGTAATTTGTTGGGTGCTATAATGGCTATGCGTGCATTGACGGGTGAGAGTCGTCAAGCTGGTGGCCGTCACGATATGGGCGGTGTACAAATTGTACGGGGGAGGAAGAGTGTAGGAGGTTGGATTAGGCCTGATGTTCCTGTCGGAGTCCAGGTTGAACTCAAGGGACGGAGCATGTACGATTTCGTGGGTACTCTGGTGGAATTTGTTTTACCCAGGTTACGAGAGTTCAATGGGGTGCTTTTACCCCCGCCCTCTGCGAACGTGAATAGTCCCAGTGCTGTTTCGGGTGTAGTCTCGTTTGGGTTGACTCCTCAGGCTATGGGATTTTTCCCGCAGATTGAAGTCAATCAGGATTCTTATCCAAAGATGTATGGTATGCATATTCATTTTGTGACTAATGCTTCGGGGCTGGGTGCACAGAATCGTGCTCGTGCGTTGGTGTCTGGTTTCCAGATTCCTTTTGTTCGTCGGTAGTCTTTTTTTTTAATTACATAGAGAGGTTCAGTTTGTGTTGACAAGGTGCACATGGCAAAGGCTGATTGAGTTGCAATCAGCCCCTAAGTGGTGCTTGTAAGATTGATAGAAATCACTATTGTTCTTATTGAAATAAAACTTTGTAAAGATCACTTAAACATGTGGAAGCTGCTGAATAATGATACCATAGTTTGATGGTAAGGAATTGAAAAGGTGTGCTCACATATTCTAAACGATTGCAGTCGATTCATCTACAAAACAGTGATCACATGGTGATCAAACATTTTGTCCTGTTCCTAACAGACAACCCTGGAGCGTTCGCTTGGTCTAGTAACATCACTTAATGTGGGGTGCTATCATGGAGTCATTGAGTGCTGCTCCTTTATTCCTGTTTCTTCTTTTTTTCTCCTTTTCTCACTTCTCTTGTGCCTGGATCAGTTGCAAGTGATCTGGGTTTTGTTTCACATTTCTCGTTAGGTTTCTCTTTGTAGTTTTGGACTGTGCATTGTAGGGTACTAGGTACTTTACTGCGGACTGCGATCGAGCGCCGCGTTATAAATTGGTGATGTCTTGACATAACAAAAATCATTTTTTCCTGATCCCTTGCAAGTTGTTCCTTTGCACAGGACAGGATCCATTAAGATGACATACAGATTGTATGGAGCTATGAGACTACGATACCATTTTCTAGGGTCAGTCTGGAGCTAGGAGCCACCAAAACCTATATGACAAATGAATATTTGTCACTGTGTAGTCTGTTGCTGTGGGGGCAGCTTTCCAATAGTATCAGCAAGTGAATTGCAGTACTTCTTGTTCTTGAGCTCACAAAATAACTTCCGGGTCAGTAATATAGAGATAAATAAGTACATATTTTATACAAGGTAATCATGCCCCAGACAATCTGGGCTTTTAATAAAAGATGCCACCGGAACACACATGTTGGAGTCTCAGAAGTACAGGTCACATAAAAAGCAAAAAAGTTATGCTAGCATATCCCAGTACTTCAGATAAAGAGACTTTCAGGGGGACCCAAGTAGCTCGGTTGCAATCCTCCAAGGTCTAGATGGCAATATTAGCTCAAAGGAGCTCTACCACATTCTGAAGTATGACTCACCAATTACAATTTTCTGTACCACGACGGCAGGTTCGGTCATCATAATCTAGTTCAGAAGTGATTGATCGCTAGCTATATGTCCGAAATAAGGTCGAGCTTACTTTGAGGGTGTGTTTTCCAGGTGATACACCGTTGAAATTTGTGTTAACAGGAATGATTGCATTATGAGCGAAACCGTTCACTCCATCCCAAGCAGCAGGTTGCTTGCCAGGCAAAGAATTAGGCATCGGCTGGTGTACGACAGGCGTTTGAGAATCCAAGCCCACAGCAATGGTAAGTGGATGATCAGGGCCGTTGGCGTTATTCGAGGGTGTCATAAGGACAGTTACAGTTATATTTCCTGAATCACCGATCGTCCCGAAATTGAAGAAATCGTATTCCCTGGTGAAGCTTAGCCAAGTTCGACTCGGAAGGCCTACGAACGCACAAGGTAGGCCCCTCTCCTACATCAAATTCTTCATCTGTTCGAGGCCAAGGAGTCACAGCAGATAAAGTCTTCCCGTATCTTGGGAGATTCTTCCAGGTAATACCGTTTACTGATGTGTTCCTCGTCGCATGGACTGCCTCGATTGAGACAAAGCCGTCTCCTTCAACAAAGCCTTTGGGTAACGATCAGGAATGTCATGTAGACAGAAAAAGGCTCTTGACATGCCGTGGAAATCACCAGAGACAGACATCTTAGCTGCACTCAAGAGAACACTGACTGACATAGACGGCTGGCCTGTGGCTTTTCCAGTAAATGTGATTCGAGCTGTATTGACACCATTGTCAAGACTAGACCAATCCTTAACGTTGAAGAACACTCTCTCCTCGGGATTGGTCGGTGAGATGGATCCGGATGAAGGAGAAGTCTCAACCCAAGAGGCATTACTTGAAACCTCGAAGTCGAAGGAACTTGGGCCCCCGGCGCCAACATCCACGAAACGGTTCGGCAAGACTGAAAAGGACTCGAGGCTCACAGTCGGAGGAGGGCAATTATACCCTTGCGCACACTGTGATGGGTTGTCTCCCGGCCTAAAAAGCAGTCAATCTGTTTTATTAGGGGGACAATACAGAATACTTACCAAGCCCCACGTGTGCCTTCAGGAGCAATCCGCATGAACCCAGCCAGGGCTTGTTTGCGCTTTTGAACTCGGTTAACAGCAGACATGCTGTCAGATGATTTGACTTCGGATAATGGAGATCGACGAGATAGCAAGAACATACGAGTTTGTCATAGGCTGCTGCCAGTAATAATAGCCGAGATCTAGGAATAGAGATATATCAATCTCACGTTCAGAACTAAACAGACATCTTACGAGTCTGATCCATCATGCTGTTACAATGTAAGCCAGAGAACATGTTCAGATCATAAGATAGGATTGCTTACTGGTCCCATTTACCTATCCCCCATCATTTTTAGTTATCATTTGAACTCATACACGACACTGAAAGACATGCCATCGAGCATTGTATGATATTCATTCTCCATGTCCCAATCATGCTCAAATAACTCTTCAGCTTTATCAGCAAAATCGTTGGTGCTAAGCTTCCAAAAAGTCAGTGACAAGTACTTCGAAAGAAAGATGAGGCATTAAACTCACGAATGCCTGTGAGGAGCGTAGATTGTTCATTCCGACGTTAAAGAGCTTGTGCAAAAGATCGATTATCATCTCAGCTGCTGTCCAAATACAAAGAAATTACCAGACGAGCAACATTTGCACTCGCGATGACTGGATGGTGGACCAATTGGAAAAAGGATGGCTGAAAAGTGGTGGCAAGTTGAGAATATAGATCAGTTGATGCTTTTTCGAGCGCGTCCCATCCTGAAATCCATGTTTCTGCTCTATGAGGCAGAATGACCCATTATATCAAGAGAGGAAGAAACAGAGAGACGTACTCGCGATAGCTGGTAAGGCTGTATGTCGTCGAATCCCAAAGTTCAGGTTTCCTTCTTGCATTGAACCTTGTCAAGTTGCCAACTATATCTACTACCGCGTCGGCTTGATGCGGATCTAAGTCAAATTCCCGTTGTGCCCAAGCAAAGACAAAGGCATCAAGGTTATCTGGGTTCCAGCGGGTCGCATTCCAACCGTACGTCAAGAAGAACTCAGTTTCACGCTCGTAAGGCTTGAGATCCCCAACATTAAGCACCCAAAGTCGCGTTGCGTCGCGGTCCACTGCAAGTGACATTTGCTCATAGACCTGGTTGATCGTCGGCATTGATCTAGTTTTATATCCCATAGTGGCTTTGACAACCCACCTTCTCAATTTGGGTAGTCTTTTTGGGCTTATAGTTAGTGAGAGTATGGCAGACAGTAGAGAGAAAATCTCACAGTGATCCACTTGTAGGATCTCGCACTTCCCACCAAGTCAAGCTATCGCTGTTCATGACCTTATACAGAGGCACGCAAGAGTAGAACAAACACACATGATAATATACACCAGCGCCACCGGTCCTGTTGCGTTCTGACACAAGGGGGTATCTCCGGACGTTGCCCAAGAGATCATCTGCCCATAGAAGAGTGACATAATCCGGCACACGCATACCATCATCGTAGTATCCCTCCACCTCTTGATCTGGAAGTTTGTCAGTGATCGGTTCAAGCGACCGTCCAGAATCAGCTCACATAAGGTCCAGATCTGCGGAATCTGTGCAACGTCAACGTCTTCACCGTAGACGGTTTTCAGGATCGTAGTCTGGTCGTTGATGACTCCTTCCAAAAGACCAATGTCCGTAGTCTCCGACAAAGGTACTATAGAGAATCCACTCAACTCCATATCCAGTAAGAGCGCTAAAACTTCTTACGATCGCCAAATCCACGCATACCAAGGGTGAAGACTGACTCATAGGGTTTCGCACGCAGAGCACCATCCAGCCAGAAGTTGTATATATTGTCCTTGTTGCTCACATAGTCCCATGGGCCTTTGCCGACGAGGCTAAATTCATTTGGCGTGGACCTCATCATGGGTTCCTGGTGACTACAAGACATTTAGGTTGTGTAAGTAGTTTTGCTCGATCGGGGCGTACCTTGTGCCCATCACAATGCCATACATGTCTGCGTAGAATTGGTTGAGTGGATCATCCATACCAAAGGCACTGAGAAAAATGGAAAATCCAGTTATAGCTCATTCACTGAGCAATTCCACATACCTTGACCACATGGCTGTAGCAAGCATGAGCGTAGGAAATTCAGACCACAGGGTTTGAACTCACCTGGCCATAGATAGTTGGCCTTCAAACGCAAAAGTAATTCAAAACTGTTTCACTATTAACCTCGAATGTCCATTATGCTCAAAGCAATACACTCACAGCTTGGTGTAGAAGTCATGATTGAAAGGTGAATTTAGCAAGGGCGAGCCCGTACCATTTGTAAATTTCTCCATAGCCCAATTCTGCAAACATGGCTGCTCGTCATTGAGGAATATACCTCTATACTTTACCGTTGGACTTCCATGAGCACATCCATCGGAAGTGAAGAATAGCTCAGGATGCTTGGTAGTAGGAACATCAGCCCACCTGAGTGACACGTGTAGGCCGTGAGCAACTCGTAATGTACGATACAGGGAATTAGTTGTATGTACCAGTACCACGGAGATACACCTGGATGATTGGTTCGGCATCAGTACACCGTTAGTATTGGATTATCGCAAAGAGCAAAAAGCTCACCAAATTGTTGGGAGTGTTCGTAAAGAGCGTAGATTGTACCTCGCTTATCAGCGCCAGCAATGACATACCCTCGTTCTACATCTGGCATAGGATTCTGAACCTCCTTAGATACAAAGGCTTCCCATGCCCCCCGAACGCCAGAAACGTCAAAACCCGTTGAGTTGACGATAGAATCAATGAGCGCCGAATGTCCGATAGTACCAACAAAAATAGGCAAGGATCCTTTGGGTACAGTGGAGTTCACCGGTATTGTAAGATTAGCGAGGGTAGGCTTAACACCAGTCACTCTTTGGATGTCAGCCACGAAATCACCAGCTGCGCGTTGCACCCCCGGCCAATCGTCAGGAGAAACAAAGACTGGTGCAGCTTGCTGACCACTGATAACAGGGAAAGTGTCGCTACTGGACTGGAAGGCGACACAGGAAGGTGCACCAATCGATCCGTGTACAACGTCGAAGCTCGCAAGAAGCGCAAAAAGAAGAGACAAAGCTCGAGTACCGTGAAGTGCCATCTTATCCAGCAGTCAAGATTCTGTTTGATACATCTCTTCCTTCTTATACTATTTGGATGATCTCGCAAAATACTTCAGGGACAATTACCGTCTAAAGAGAGGATCAATTTCGGCTACGATGAACGGCAAAGCTTTCCGCGATCATTCAGCAGTGAGAACAAAAATCCGTTCTCAGTCGTACTCGTGGCCCTTTCCGTCGTACCGTACTTCTATTCTTGAACCCTGGTTCACCTGATCCTGACAGCCGACCCATCTAATGTCATTCGCCCGACCTTGGTAACTTGAGTACTGTGCATCGATTCAAAGAAGCTAGAATACAATGCAAACAAACCAGCAGATAAGAACCTGATCCGGTCTTTAAGTCAACGTCGCCGAGAATTTGAATGATATTTACGACCGCCCTGCACTTGGCCCGGGTAACGAGAACCACTAGTGAACTCCAACCCGGCCTTCCCCTGCATTCCCTGTCGAACTGGTGTTCGTCTGTCTTGTATTGGGTCCTGTATGATGAGTAAGTGATTCATCATCTGAGTTATCTCCTGATAGTCCTTCAATATCGTCATCATAATCAGCTTCTAGAAATTCCCTCGCAGGCGGACCATCATCCTCGCTAAGTCTAATATTTCCCTCTCTCTGAGTGAATGTTTTCAGCCTAGTCGAGATCAAGTTGGCTTGAATGACATAAATATCAAAGAAACTGACTGATGAGAGACCACTCGACGGAGACTGTCGGCTCTGCGGACAAGGAGAAACAATATGCATAGCATGCAAATCATGAGCAACACGACCATGGACATGTGCCCTATAGGTTGTGGCTTTGGCTCTTCCTTAGGTTCTGAATGTCCAACATGGGCATCAATCAGATCGGTTATGTATGACTACGGCAGGGACTCACGTCCTGAAGCCATCGTGGGGTCAAAATAAGACTCAGTGTTTGAGAAACATGAACAGGTCGTGAGAACGTATTAATTTGATCGATCACAACTACATTTACAATATGTAGATAAATACATCATACAAGAAACACAGATATGTTTTCTAGCTCTGCAAATGACTCGAGTCATCATACATGTGTAGTTATAGTCGGGGTCGTGTAATCAAGTGATTTCGGGTAATCACTGGAATCAGGACAATCGTTGATAACGAGATCCTGCTCGCGGTTAAAGTGTCTGGTACCAATGTCATCACCGAATTAGGTGCTTGTCAAAGGCACTTCGCTCCTTCGGCAACTCGGGGCACTTCCCCCAAACTTCCCACATCTTGATCGTTTCTTCTCCAGGGGACGCTGTAAACACACAGTCCCCGTCTGGTCCTAGGCAGCTGTGTGTTATGGGATTCGTGTGTGCATTGGATAGTGACATCAAACGTTTTCCCGATGGGTAATCATGAACCGTAATGGAATTGACCAAAGGTGATAATGCGGCCTTTACTTGCTGGTTTCTATTGCGATTAGTTGATGATGATCCATGCCGAGAGCGGATAGGCATGAAAGAGGTCCCATGAGTACTCAAAAGCTCCTTGCAATGCGGTGACCAATGTAAGGAATATACGAAAGTATTGAGCGGAATGGTTTGTATTGGTTGTGGTGCATCAGATGCAATCGTGGATGTACTCCATATCCTAATTTTTCCCTCTGGGGAGTACGAGCCAGTCGCAAGAAGGTCAGTGCTCCATGAGCACCAGGATAAAGCCTATAAGTGCTTTTTGTCAGCATGAGAACCGGCTGCGAAGGAAGAGCTTGCCTTGACTGCTGCTCGATGTAACCACTTTGAGCTTTGTATGCCCCCAAATTCTGCTAGTGTCTTGCCTGCTCTCTTATCCCAGATGTTAACAATTCCTCTGGTGTCTGAACTGGCCAAGAAATTGTCATCTTCACTCCAACTCATTGCCAGCACTGGGTCCTTGTGTGATCCGACAATACCAGCAACATGTTCCACTCGCACATCGAGCATTGAAATCTTCCTATCCTTTGCTCCGACAGCAAGTAGATCGCTGTCACTCCAAGCAATAGCTGAGACTCTTCCATTTTCAGAAATCTGATATGTCTGGACCAGACTACCAGAAAATTTTGAGGTTGGTCGGTTAAGGGGCTTTACGTTCATTGATGATGTTGCATCCCATATTTGCAAGTATCCATCCTCCATTCCAGAGGCGAGATAACTCTGTCGCTTCCTCCCGGCCCACTCAATTGCCCATATTGGGCTCGACGAAAGGTCACTCCGAGATAAGTGGGCAACGGTTCTTGTAGTCAGATTCTGATAATACACATCTCGACCACAGCAAACCGCAATCAAATTTTGTTTCGACCAGGCAATCGGATATGCATCAGGATGGTGTTGGATGCTCGGAGTGTCTAAGATGATTGAGCAGTGCTGTTTCTTGAGCAAGTTTTCCGTCACTGATGTAGTCTTCACAGATGGCTTTAAGCAGAGGAGGGAGGAAGCATTCTTCCGCAAAAGGCAGAGCGTATCAATATCATTAGTCGCAATAAGACTTGATGAGAATTGGGAGTTAGCATGCTGATCAACGTCTTGAAAATTCAGGATCCGATCACCGAGCAATCCGAATTGCTTGCTTATACGATTTGTTCGTGGTGTAATCTGAAGTGGTATATTCATTTCTGGCCTACTGGGAATGAATCTGTCGAGCTGTAAAATAAAGAAAATAAGGAATAGTCGGCACGCTGTGGTGGCACCGTACTGGAGAGTCCGTCTGCCTCATACTATTACATGAAACTCTTGCATTCTCTTTTGTATCATCATAAAATATTGCAGATGCTCTCCTTCGTTTGATGGAATGCAAGTTCGTAACTGAAGCATATGACCTCAACCGTTTTCTTGATATTGTAGGAAGCGGCGTCCGAATAGTAGATTCACGATTTGGTCCAGGAGAACTAATTTATCATCAGAGAGCATCGATGGATACAGTATAGAGGGCCTACGAAGTCATGGGAGCTTTAGAAGGTCGAATAGGTTCAGATTTCAGAGTATTAAGTTGTTGTTCCTGTAGAGGAATTAATCACCGAGAGTTTTCACACGCTCGCTAGGTTACCAGTGACATATCATCATTGTGATGTTGTGATGCAAAGCAAGTGCTTTATTTAACACTCAACTCCTTCTCACAAACTGCAGTGCTCAATTTCTGAGAATGTCTGAGGCAGAGAACATCACAACCAATGGCCTTGAAAGCAAAGAAATGATACCCCAAACTGTGACAGCAAGCATGCCTGAAGGGGGCTTGGACGGATGGCTAACAGTGCTCGGCGTGTTGGTGGTCTCCTACTCACTCTCACGTTGTCACTGACATGGCCTCAGCGCACTTGCAATGTTCTCAACTTTCGGGGCTGTGTTGTCGTTTGGCGTGTTCCAGGACTACTACACTGTAATTGCTTTGGCTCGTGGAGGTGACACTTGCTCACTACGATCTAGCGTTCCTTTCTGAATGAGTACACCCCGTCGACCATCAGCTGGATTGGTTCCACTCAGCTTTTTCTGAATTTTGCAGTGGGATTCCCTGCTGGAAGACTTCACGATGCTGGCCATTACAGGGCTTTAATGACGTTGGGGAGCCTTCTTTACGTCTTTTCGTGCGCTTCTTCAACCCATAACTGCTGAGTGCTGCCGATGCTACGAGCTTAGGCTGTTCATGTTGTCTCTCGCACAGACGCAGCAATTTTATCAAGTCTTCCTATCCCAGGCGATTGGAATGGGCATCGGAATGGGCCTCGTCGTCGTTCCAGCTGTCTCACTACCATCTCAATACTTTAGGCGACGTCGGATACTTGTCATGGGTCTTGTATATGCAGGTCAAGCATGATTCATTCCACCGACATGACATGGCCCATGAACACCTATTACAGGCTCTTCTCTTGGTGGTGTTATCTTTCCAATCATGTTGAACCACTTGATAAACAGCAGTCTGGGTTTTGCATGGAGCGTAAGGTATGGTGTATCACCCATGTTTATGACCAAGCTCTGGATTTTTTCAGAGTCATGGCGTTTATAGTCTTGGGTCTCTTGATCATTGCCAATATCATCGCCCGACCAAATTATCCACCGAAAGCCTCATCTACTGTTCACGAACAACAGACCTCTATCAAGTCCCTTTTCTCAGACATCCCCTACATGATAGCTATTTTAGGGTACGTATCCGCTGTATTCTCCGCCGCCCGAGTTTGATGATGGACCGTCTTAATATATAGATCTGCACTCATACTCTGGGGATATTTTTTCCCATGTCCGTCTGTCCAACACCCTAAAAACTGGTTTCTGACATTGTACACCAAGATTTTTATTTGCAACTTTTCGCGGTATTACAAGGAATCGATGAAACGCTAGCTTTCTACTCTGTGAGGTTGATGGCTCACTCCAGTATTCTCATGACCCTATCTTAGATAACGGTGATGAATGCAGCTACGATCTTTGGGAGAACCTTTCCCAGTGCTGCCGCTGATGTATACGGTGCTTTCAATGGTACAAGCAATTTTTTTTCTCTATTTTGATCGTCTCCTCATGCCTAGTACACAGTGACAATACCTATGGTTGCAATCACAGGAGGACTGTTGTTCGCCATGCTTGGTGTTAGGACGCCGGCAGCCATGTTTGTATTTGCTGCAATTTATGGATTTTTCTCTGGGTCGTGTGAGCTTCTCTCTTTGTAGCTCTTCGCGGAACAATCATTGACTAATCGACTTGGTTAGTCACTTCACTACTTGCAGCCTTGATGGCAGGTTTTTCAAAGTCAGTAGGGGAGGTCGGGTGAGTTGTATCTCTTGCCATCGCTGTGTCAGACATGTTGAAAATCGGTGTTGGACAGATCAAGGATTGGCATTGCCATGTTTATGGTTTCTTTTGCTCTATTTACCGGATATCCCATCACTGGAGCACTTCTTCGTCCTCAGAAGTACTTGTGGTCTCATGCAATCATATTTGGAGGAGTATGTTTTTCGTTGCTGTTTAAATATCCAAATTACTGATATCGTAATCAAAGGTGGTGGTCCTTGCAGGGACCGCTTGTCTTATATTGGCACGTTTTTTGGCCAGTAGGCAGCGCCAGACAGGGCGCTTGTAGACTCTATTTCGTAAGACAATCATTTCACCTAAATTGCAACCAAGCGAGAGCAAATTGGGCACAACTGAGGCCGACGTATCTTCTTGTTGTTGTCTTTGTTAATCTGTATAATAGCAGTGTTGATTCAATGATCCGAAATCTTTACCCATGGATATCTGTTTTATCTAGTATTTAACTAACATTTATCTTGATTCTTAACATCCCCCAGTATATTCATGGTTATTGAATGTCATTCTCGTACAGCAGTCACACTCCCCATCATAGCTTTCTTAACAATTACAGGAAAAGGGAAAATATTACCAAGTGTGCCGTGTGTTAGGCTGTCAGATGTTAGAAAATGTACACGTATCTGAAGTAATAGCCCAGACTGATACTGGTCTCGGATAATGGACTGTTTTGTTTCGAAATTTCATATATTATTTGGCATTGGAATATGTTTCCACAGATGATCACAGATAATCTATTGTAACCTGGTGAGTGTTCAATGGTAAAAAGAGGTTGAGTGCTCCCATCAAGTGTTGAAGGTTTAGAGTGGGTTAAAAATACATGTTATGTTGTAAAACAAGTTGTGTTTACGTTAGAAATTATCAGTCCACATTGACCAGTTCAAGACTCGATCTCAATTTTGTTACCTCACAAACAATCACTTGCCCCATTTCGTGCATGCTTATTGTCTTCGAGATCTCTATACATACTCCTCGTTGGGAATCCCTACATTTCATTGTATTGCTTTTTTTTTTCGCAAGATTGAATGCACCCACTCATAAAACTACAAAAATAAGTGTGCTATACTTTAAATCGAAAATGTGTAATGCGGTCATCCATCGTCATCCATCGTCATAATACAGTCAAAACTCATCGTAAAGCAGAATCCAAGAAACTCCAATGCCGTCTGAGCTCTTTCCTTTTTGACCAGATGTCGCAAATTCCGAGTTTATTCTCATCTGGTACCTCCAGAATCATTTTTGTACCTTGAGCATTCAAGACGCAGTTGCGGATTGCCTTGTTCAGCACGGGAACGGTGTTGACGTGACGCAAGGAAGGAAAGGAGTGCACGGCGACAGAATTTGCCAAGGAAAATTTGGGGCGTGGAAGACTCTCTGATGACGGTAAATCGGTCACAGGAGCTCCATGTGTCGTCACGAACTCCTTACAGTGAGGAGAAAAGTGTACGCCAGTAATAGTAGCGCCGAGATCCAGGATTCCAGGCACCAGCTCATTTGCCATGGGGTTGCTAGGCTCGATATTCCAAAGCCGTAGGATACCCTTACGCTCTGCTGAAGCAAGCATTTTAGGCTGCCACGGACACCAACCTACCGCCTATATAATTGTCTCGATCAGCATTTGATTCCGTATTTCATAGCAACGACATACAGAAACTGCACTGGAGTGTTGCATTTTCTTACGCCTCTGCACAAACTCTCCGACGTCTAAGGGTACTTTCTTACCCTGTTCCCAGCAATAGACTGTCCCAGATTCGTCTCCACTGGCGAGAAATCTTCCATTAATGTTCCATGCAAGGCTTGTAATCCTCGCCTGGTGTCTCGTAAGTTTCGGTGCCAAGTCCTTCATCTTGGATATAGGCTCCACTCGGGTATCATAGTGACGAATCGTCCCTTTCAATCCTCCAACAGTCAATACTGCGTTGTTCCATTTCATGATGGAGACCCCTTTTGTGCTCCAGCTCATGGCCATCTTTTTGGCCTTCACATCCCATATCTGTACAAACCCTTTGGTTGTGCCCAACGCCACAATATGAGGCATGTCACTCCCCGCACACTCGATTACTCTCAAATCACCCCTATCCTCCCGAAGCTTGCAAAGTTGTCCAATATCTTCTGCCCCACTCCCAGTACCGATATTTCTAAAATGGACTCGATTTCCGCGGCAGAAGAATAACACATTTGCTGACGAACAGCTCAGGAAATGTGGCGCTATGCTCCCTGGCGCTGCAGGGGCTTCAGTCGTCGCTGTAACATCAGCTGGACCACTATAGTCAATCGTAATTTTGGTATTCCTCAAATGGTATTTAGCTGAAGTATCCGGAAATGTGGGGTATGTTGGTGGCGTCGCTGAACGTATTGAGGACACAGACACACTGCGCATTAGTGCCAAACCTCCTTGGTCAATGAATGCTGAGCCACGATCACTAAATACCATTGGACTCGAGGCTCGACTAGGAGAAGTTGGTAGGCTGAATATCGCAGTGCTGCTGATTGCACGTGGAAGATGAATACTACGCTCTGCTTCGTCATTATAGGTGAATGAGCTCGACCGGCGAATGCTACAAGGCTGTACACGCTGTAAACAACCAGGATTCCATCGAAGATGTATCACCATTCAACGAACCGGAGTGCCAACAAATGAATCTCCTAAGATTGAGCGCCGTAGGTCAGAAGTGGACAAGGAAGAAAGCCTTGGCCGTTTTCTTTTCGATTCTTCATTGTCTGGCTCTTCAAGTGTTGACTGAACGCGTTTTCTCATGCGAGTCAGAGCTGAGAGGCTCATCTCACAGATGGCGTTGGTGTAGTCACTGCAGTCACTGTGTCGCTATGGCAAAGCAAAACAGTCAAATCACAAGGAAGAAAAACTTCAAGACAACTCAATGGGCGTTCTTCCTGCAAAAGGACGTCACAGAGAGAAGAAGACGCTTACAATGGAGGATATCGTGTGGACTAAATACATTATAGGACCGAATCACAATCCGGCTCTCGACCGGGTTATTTGGCTCTATCCCCAAAAACAAATTATGGTTCCTGTCCATCATTCCATCGCCCTGAACGGATAAACCACCGTCCATGACTATCAGCCGAAATCAAGCACAAGAATTGATGCGAAACCAGAAGTGCTGTAGTCCCATGCCTTAATTCAAGCACGCATCCTGAGCAAATCGCTACATTTGTACACATTTTATGTCGTGCCTTGAAGTGATCGGCGCTGTCTAGACTTGTCAGCAAGAGTAGCCTCAACCTCCAACGTTTGTACGAAGACCGCCCACGCAAACCGCAACACATCTTTTTCTGTGCCACAGACCCGTCTCATGGCCTCATCATAGGTCAACAATTCACTCGTGTAGTTTGCCTCATCCACAGATACCCCAGTCCCCTTTTCCGGCACCTAGATTTAATAATTGAAAGAGGCAATATGAGATAACGACGAGATGGACGTACAGCGTCGTCTGATATCTGACCAATATACCACGAAATAAAATACTGATAACCTAGATTGGCTTCTGGATCTTGCTTGAGCTGCTTGTCTGTTTCCTTCCAAGTAAAAGTAGTGACATAGAAAGGTTCAGTGTTGGACTTGGAATACAAATCCTCTTTCCCCGGTGGGGCCGGTGCCCGGCTCGGATTATATACCTGCATGAATTGTGCATGATAGCCGCTCTGCACGACCTCGGTGAGAGCTACATCGCAATCAACACACAAGCCCCTCACTCGCCTCTTCGTATGCTTCTCTCAACGCAGCCGTTTCAAGTGACTCGCCCAAATCTTTTCGTCCCCGGGGAAAAAACCAATAGTCAAGCCTCGGCTCATGAATGACTACGATCTTCTGAGTTGATCGTTGTATCAAAACCATTCCAGCGCCAAGTAAAAAATTGGATGAACACCAGCCACCTTCAGCTACAGCTGGAGAAGACCATCGCGACAATCTGGCATTGAATTCCGCTGCCTGAAACTTGAGCTGAGGTTGCTTTCCTTTCCCTTGCCCAAAGGGCGCCGAGAAGATCATGGTGAACGTTGATGAAATGGGTAATTGACTGGAGGTACACAAGTGCTCAGAGAATTGGAGTTTTGGCCAGACCCCAATCTAACATACATATATATCGTCACGGAGAGGTTGTAGATGGAGCCCCTTCCAAGTCCGATAAGCTAGAGTATGACATAGGATCAGAATCACACTGTACCATGCGGCCACCAAATTTGCCAAAGCAAGTGTACATTCTTGATGACGACTCTGCATTCTCGTACGGCATTGTACCAAATCCAACTTCTCCACTCGTAGCCTCATTTTAATATTGACAGTTTTTGTGTGTATCAAGCAGCAGACACTCAGGTCCCATTTCTTGAACATCGACTTATTACGTTCATGTTGATATTAGGCATTGAGTTATTTTTAGTGTGATATGTGATTAATCAGACACGATTTGGTGATTGGCCATCAGAAAGACAACCAAAACAACGCCAACGTACCGGGCGTATTGCCCGTTGAAGACGACAAACCAAAATAAATAGGCTATCAAAGACAGGAAAACACAAAAAAAAAATAATAAGAAAGAACAGACAATTACAACAGCAAAAGATCGAGAAGCACAAAAAGAACAAGTTTCAAAAAAAAAAAGAATACTCGTCTACCGAATAGAAAAACCCATGTAAAAGCAATTACAGAAAAACAAACTGGGACAAGACCGAATCCACTCAATTATACATACTCAAATACTGAACTCTCCAACCCAGCCTTGCTAACCCTTCTTGACGGCTGCAACGTATTCTCGTCTA
>Ga0153993_100179_pt1 | contig 22681 bp, 24 predicted proteins | sample TSNC077MetaG_FD_104706 | JGI IMG/M metagenome (GOLD analysis project Ga0153993, IMG submission 104706) | Attine ant fungus gardens microbial communities from North Carolina, USA - TSNC077 MetaG | ecosystem: Host-associated > Fungi > Mycelium > Unclassified | place: USA: North Carolina, Lumber...
GGCATTGGGAGTTCTGGATTGGCGGTTGAACCGACGAGAGCTATTAGACATGGTCTGAGTAGTGTGGGATGAGAAGCCTGAATTTTCTACAAGCAAATTCCATTTATACTCTGGGATTAGTTCGGTTCTAAGAGTTCGGAATTACAGCGACCTTCGTTTGACACGTGATGGAACCCCAAGATGGAATGGAACGCGATGAGATGGGAGTGGATCTAACTACATCCACTAGTCTGTCAATTAGCTTGATCAGTTTAAAATGGTGAACCCAAATACAGTTAGCACAGGGTATTTCCGCTTTTAGTATCAATGCAAGATGTTTACTATATTAGGCCTCAGTTAGTAAACCCGTTTATGTTGCCATCAAAAACCTCTTTTCCCTTAACCATCCCCTCTTGGGTTTGTCCCTTGGGTTCATACCCTACTAATATCATTGTAATATCATCTATCCTTTTTATCTCTTGGGTATCCTTTGGGGTATGTTGAAGTAGACCATTGCAGACATACCTCCACAGTGATTGGGTAGAGCCATCATTTTTTGGTACCATACCAGTCACTGTGCCTATGTCTCTATATAGCTCCCAACTTGTTCTCATCCACCTCAGTTGTCAATCTATGTTGTTGACCACTAAGACTTACTATCCCACAAATGAGCTTTGGCCACTTTCGGGTCCATATGAGCTTTGGCCAGTCACACCTTAGGCATCAACAAACTTCAAACTCCGCATGAGGATCGATGCGTTGATTGGGATCAACCAAAATGAAACTCAGACATGGTAAAGTGTGACGTTGGTCAGCTCCCTGCTCAAATAGGGTAACGAGAGCAGATTGTACAAGATCGTTGTCCTGAAGCACAGATTGCTATATATTCTTAGATATCCAACTGTAAAATACACCATAGAGTATATGTATAAATTCATCGCACTCAGGAGTGAGTTCTGTACTTTGAATCTTGTTATCTTCGAAAGTGGCCAAAGCTAGTTTGTGGGATAGTATGCTGTAAAAGAGTGGTGTATTTGTGACTTTATCTAAACAGAATGTCACAGTCTCCCTGTGACACACAGTCACAATGGCCTTGCATGGATATATCCTTGTCATATATGGCAAATGTGTACACTTCGACTCGGAATCGAAAGACGTTTGCACAAAAAGTTGACCAGGACTGAAATTCACTGGAAGATCCGACAAAGGATTGAGAGATCTAAGTGGTATATATGATAAAGGAGAAACATGGTACAGGAGGATTAAATGCTGCAGACAACCGCATATCAAAACCCATTTATACAACTAATACTAAGAGACAGTGACAGGAGGGACCGTAAACATAGCAACTACTTGATCAAAGACGTCAGCCTTTTGAGCAAGATCTCGTATTACAGGATGATTTGAATGTTCGATTGACATTTTGCTATTTGAAAAGTCGTGGAGTCAGCGTATGAATCAAGACCATTACACAGTTTGTACCTCCATAATTCCTCTACTTCAGATCTTTTCGATATCCCTGAGTCTCCAGCGACTGCAAGTGCTGCCAGGGTTTCAGCATCGTCTTCTTGCTGTCTCAACGACTCTTCCAGGTCCGATTTTGCTTCCTTGAATTCATTTCGGAGTATTCTTGTGACACCGCGGGATGCGAGGATATGGGCAGAGGATAGTGAAGGATTGGCTAGTTGTTCAGTGTAGAAGGAATTAGGAGTGTGATACCAGTCTTGCCCAGTAGCTAGACCAATGGTAGATTCGATCGACTGGAGTAGTAAATCATCTTCAGCCCATCGCTTTGAACGCTCAAATTGTTTTTTGGCCAGATCTGGTCGATTTATGGCAAGATATATCTGAATTATGACTGCAACGCTGGAACGTAGTTAGTCAAGTCCACACGTACTACGCATTTACATACGCTTCTAAGTTTTCCGTGTCTATTCCTAACGTATCCAGCGCTTCCTCTATTTCTCCGGCATGTGCAAAGGCCGTTCCTGCAAGGACTTTGACCAAGGCTTTGTCTCTTTCGTCAGCTTCAGGATCATCACCTTCAATCTCGATAGACAGGTCTCTCAGCTCCTCAAGTGCTGACTCTTTTGCTGCAGGATTAGATCCACCGATGTATCGCGCGAGAGACGATGCTGCTTTGGTAGAGACATTTTCAGGCACATTTTCGAGTAACTTCAGAGCTGTATCACATTCATTGATCGCGATGAGGGCGCGAGCCTTGTAAAGCAGCGTGCGCGCGTAATCAGGAGAGTTGACATCTGGTAGAACAAGGGCTACCAATGACCGATGATTACCTATAAAATGCAATTAGATTCATGTCTTTTAACAAATCATATAAGATGGCACCAAGAATGAATTGTTGTTCGACGTGATATAGTTCTGAAGAGTCCATTATGAACTAAGAGTGAAGTAGGTGTGACCAGTAACATAGATAATTAATTATATTACATAAGCATTGAAACCACTATGACACTGAATAAAACACTGATACTGTTTACATCGTGGCTTTGCATTGCTCGTGTTTCAGGTTGCCCGTCAATGTGTGGTCTTGTGGTCTGACCTATATCTCAACGATCATAACTTCACCATGAAAATATTTCTCTATTCAGAAATAATTCCTATCATCTTTACCAACATGGAGAAATGATAAACGGCTCCAAGCACTTCTTAATCTCGATTTGAGCTGGCAAGAAACGGTGCATTCAAGGGACCTTGTTGCCTACTACTTTCTCACTTCTGGTGGCTTACTTCCCAGATCAAGATGATTTGTGCCTCCAAATATACACTGTAACAGCTCCAGAAGTCTTTCGACAGTATTTGGAGTCCCCTTCGCTACATCACCAACAATTGCTCGGCAATTGTTATCTAAGAGGAATATTCTCGTAAATCCATCATGTAAGAATGTATCACAGCACCGGCAGTACTTCATTCGTTTATTGATCCCAGTTACCTGAAATAATTTTGTACATACGGGAGATTTCGCTGGCCGAAGTCTTGTTGAAGGACATGGCATCGATGTTTTTTCAAACAAAAATTGGTGACACAGACGATGATCATTTCATTTCCTCACACAATGTATATTTTAAGGTCCTATTAGGCTCTCTAGAGGGTAACATGGAGGTATTAGAGGTACCCGTCGGGTCAGGCTTGACTCCACTACGTTTGGTTTGGGATACATTATATAGGGACACCAAACTGGCACGTCTATGCGTCTTATTACCCATCAAGCCTTATCTATCGCATTCCGCCGTTGCAAAACTTCCTCGGCTCGATCCCAAATATCCTCTTGCATACTGTTAGGAAGATAAATCCACGGAACAATATTGTTGGATGCTAGTACAACGTATCCAACATATTCCAAGAACTGCACTGCGTCTTCACCAACTATCATCATATTGATCCCCTCTCGATCTCCGGTGTGTGCTGCTACCAACACTCGTTTGTCTATCTTGCCTCTGATAGTATCTGAAAAAATGCTCCGGTCACACATTTGCTGGAAAAAACTCTCGTATAGTTTGTCCCAGTCAACCAACACGACTAGGCAGCGTAGTGATAATGGAGCATTGGAGATCATATGGAGGATGGCGCTTCTGAACTCCTGGGGTGAGTTCGAATGTAGCTCAAGATGTATATCAACTAGGATGTGAGTGAGACAGGAGTGATTCCTGAGCTCTTGCCAGGGGAAGCATCCATAATGATCACCAATATCAATGGCCAGGTGAGTCAATTTTTGGAAATAAGGGCGTAAAATGTCTTCATGATCGAAACCAATACCTGAAACGGATAGATGGCGGAGATTTGGAAACTCTTCTGTTGCCAGAATTGACGCTAATTTCTCCAATATTGTATCAGGTATAGGATCTTGGGCATAGCACGAAAATCGATTGATCTTGGTGCAAACTGATAGCAGGTCTGTGACTACCGGGTCAACCATTCCGTTGACAAGAATGCCCTTAACTTGGTCCTTGAAAAATTCTTTTGACTTGGAACTGTTGGAGAAAGTCCTCCATAGTCGGTCAAGTCGAGGGGAAATTCGGTTGAATCTATCAATGACAATGTATTCGTATATCAGTGGCCCGATCCTGCGGTGATACTATAAGAGGTCTGGAGACGGGTTTACAGATCCATTGACTTGCCATCCATTTACTTTACGAGAAACCAGAGCTAGAGCAGGGCCAATGGAAGTATCATGACAAAGACTATGCTCGAAGATTCGTCTCTGAATTTTCTCAGGGAGCCCGCTGAATTGTGGAAATGACTTGGATTCTGTGGGGGAGAATTTGACCTTAGCTTTGCCTTTCCTCTTCCGGCTACCCTTTCTCGCTTCGCGCTGGAGGTTCTGTGGTTCATCTTCAAGGACGGTAGTATGTGACGTCTGATCAAGAGTCATAGAAGTTGAAGGATGAGATATCGTTTAGAGCATGACGGCACTTGCCGGTGGATCCTGAGGCACCTGCCGAACTCATGTCAGAGCATTCTGATCCAGATAATTGACACTTCTCCCCGATGATGGCATCCGTTAGTTTACGAACTCCAAGCCTGAACGGATATCCTGTTCACGGACTGCAAACGAGCACCGTGTAATAAATTGTTGACCCAAAAAAAACGGATATCCTGTTCGAAGTTTCTAGAAATATTCAGAGATATGGTAGTAGGAGGAAAGGTGAATATTAATCGCGTGTAGATTGCATAAGGGATAGGTTGGCGCAAAGCAAGAAAACATCATAATCATGATAGTCCATAGAATAACGATCCTGGCACAATAAAGGGTAATTACTCATAGGGCATATTTTCCAAGGCTTCCCCAAGAGAGACCCAGTTTCTCGATACACTCTCAGCATACTCCTGCTCTTCACGCGCGAACGCCTTGACAGCTTGAGTGACTAGGGTATTTTCTCGATTATGCAGGATTATTCGTAGTTCATTCCATAGACTGACAAGAGATATAAGTTTGAAGACGAGGTGAAAAGGATTATGTTCACCAAACGCGGATGAACACCCTTCGGCTCATCTGGGCTGCAATCGATCCTTGGTCCTTTTCAATGATTGCTGTCAGCCTATCAGCCTCTCCTTGCCAACCCTCTTTCGCGGCTATTCTAACACCATCGAGTCTGACGCTGACAGTCTCGACGCGTTTCTTAAGGCGTTCAACTTGGTCCGTCGAAAGTCGATCATGCCGGACGAGGAGATCTCTGGTTGCAACATACAGGTCACGTTGGGTCTATTCACTCTTGTGTGTTATCAATCAGAACTCCATGACCGTTACACCTACCTTCAGGGACTCGAGTGTGTTATTTAAAAGCGTCCTCGTCTAGAGGTCAAAATAATGAGAAGTTCAGATAAAGACGAAAATGAGCTCACCCGAGCCTCGGACATGTCAGAATGACGTTGAGTGTGTGTCGCAAGATGATCTAGACCCTGTCTTACTCCATTTGATAAATCGCATTCATCTCCTCTCCAACAATACTCGTTAACTTCGATAACAGCCCTCAGAGTATTTGTAAGCCTGGAAAGGTCACCCTGCCCTTCGACAGTAGATGTACGAAGACCGAAGATGGATTGATGCAAAGAATTGTTGGACAACGATGAACCGGGAAGGGAAGATATAGTAGAAATGGGAGAGAAATTGGGCAATGTGAAATGAGTTGGCAGATAGGATCTTCTGAAGGCTTGGGGGGTTCGTACCGCTGTAGCTTCATGCCTCTTCATTATACGCTCTGCGAGTATGCATATTCTTTGCCACTGTTCGATCAAAGGGCCAAGTTTTGTTCGGATAACACTGAAAATGATAGGACAAGAGACTGGCCACAAGTAGTGCCAACACTTACTTTATCTTCTCCTCAAAGTCGCTCGGTATTGACATCTCTTCTACTCGATCGACTTTTTTTGACATAGATTCCTCATCTAAAGAAACAGAGGTTTGCTTCCGCCATACCTCAAAGGAAGGTACTGTCAAGAATACTCCAAGAACACCATCGTCTTTCAACACTGGATGGTTTCTGAGGGTGATTATTAGGAGTTGGAATGATAGAATGTTTACTGCATACATCACGAAATTCAAAGCACGCTGTAGACCCCGTCTGAAGGCACGTCAAAACTCAACAATTGTATTTCATAGGAAAAATCATGCCTTCTTTGTTCCAAGAAGTGCCCATCCGCTTTGGAGCACAAAATCCATCAATGCACGAATATTGAGAAGACCAATGAGAGCAGCTCACGTCCTATTCGTTTAGGGGGCAGTGCAGGGAAGAGACGGAATGGATATCTTCGAGTAAGCACTTCCCAAAGAAATACAAATTCCGAATAACGTCGCGTAACCGTAACCGTTATATCGCTCTAGTAAGACCTTTGAGCACACTGTCCTCTTTGTCCGAGAGCCTCTTAGCTCACCTCAGTGGCTATCTCGTACACAGTATACCGGTTTAAGATGAATCCTTGTTGGCCTAAAATCGTCACCCGAACGCTTTCCTGCCTCTCCCACCACTGAGGAGGTAAACCGGTCCCTGAAAGTGTCGAACGAAGGCCATTGATTATCCCTGGTGTCAATCCCGCATTATTACCGGTACCAGGAATTGTAGAGGAGTTCGGTGATGTAAAATTGTATCGTGCAGTTGTATCCCATGGATCAACACTATTCTGCCTGTATGAAGGCATAGTAGAAAAAGTAGAATTTGATGCCTGTAGTCGATCCAAATCAAGGATTGGTTCTGGTAGGGCATTCTGTACTGCTAGAGCAGCGACTTGTTCAATGGTTGGGTCTGTAAATCCGATGTCCAGACTCAGGAAAGTATATTGTACATTCACTGCACCTTTTCCCATTTGAGCCAATGCTACCAGAGCCAGAGCGACAAAGAACTCGAGTTTCGAGACTCGGGAACGTGAGCTAACCAAGCTCACAATCTTATGGCGCATGATCAGCATTTCATGACGAGGCCAGCAATAAAACTAGGGCACACTCGGTCGATAGTGCTTGCAGGCAAGCCGGATACCGTCAAAACTCGCGAAAGCGAATTGACTGAAGTCTCCTCAAATCCAGTCGAGTCGACAGCACTGAAAGCTCGACGATATATAGCAGGAACATTAGCATCAGCTGAAAGATATGTAATGAATAGCCGGGCCCAGAGCCTGTAGTCAAACAGCAGCTCACCGATCACAGAACTGAACGTGACAGAGGAGGACGAGGTATCCGGAATGGGGGTCGGGGCAGGGCTGGGGGCAGAGCTCCAGGGATCTAGGCCATCGTCATATACTGAGTTCGCAAGAGGGTTCTCGTCGACGAAGCTTCCACCTAAACCGCTTGTCGACGTGGAAATATACCTCTGACCTGGCCTAGGAGCATTGAACATGACGGAAGACGATAGCCAGGCCACTAACAACTTATATGGTTCGTTACTTCATCGCAGTGGCTGTGTCACACTTCTTTTAGTGCGTCCTCCAATGGCTAGTTCCTTCTTGGGACACACTGATTGTGAATTGCTTTCATCATAAATTAATTACATCAAGAGCAGCACAAGGATAGTAAAAGAATTAGATAGCTCAAAACCAAACTTCTAAACATCGAACGTCTTTTTCGCAGCAAAGTGCAGTGTCCAAGTAGATAATAACCTCCTGCTATTGACTTCATCACCAGTCAACCTAAAAGCATCATTCAGCAACCAGTTTTACACAAAATAAAAAGAGAGAGGCCCCACCCAGGTGTGCCATAAGTCAAGGGCGCAATAAAGGAAAACATGAAAAACATGATGAAACTGAAAACAGCAGTGATGACAACACCCTTGGTGCCAACATCTGCGAATTGTGTGGGCTGACGCCTTGTCTTGGGACCGGGGATGGAGATAGGATAGTTGATGGTATCACTGAGGACAAAACTCAGGACGGAGCCAGCAACTAGAGCAGAAGCCAGATGCGAAGGTAGATAATGATGAATGAACAGTTGGCGGCTGAACAGGAAAAACGGAAGGTAATGAACACCCCAAACCAACATGAAGAAACCAGTGTTGTTCCAGAGGCGATTACGGACGGCTGACATAACACAATTAAACGTTTCGTCAAAGAAAGTAACCGAACATCGGTACATACGCTCTGGGATGGGATCCAGGTTGCGGCGCCGTGCTATAAGATCAGCCCCGAGAACACCAATGTAGATCGATAGCCCAACAACACAAGCCCACCAGCCAATGAGGTTCCCAATAAGATAGATTTGTTTCTGAGGCTCGTTCTCAGTCCAGAAGCTGATACCCGTTAAAGAGAAGGGCCAGTTGATAGGAGTGCTGGCGTAGGGATGCGAAGCGGTCAAACCGGCATTGTGGTGCATCATAAGGAGCTGGAGTTCACCAAACTTCCTGAAAAAATTCATCCTCTTCGGTTGTTTTTGGGGTTGATCATCCAAACGGTTTTCAAGGCCCTCAGGATCTAGAAATCAAGACCAGGGTCATGAAACAATGACAAATTGAGAGTTTTGTCTTACCTTCAGTATCGACAATTTCATTGACAAACCATACAGCCGATTTCTCCCTGGAGTTTTTATTGCCATTAATCTCCTGTTGCTTAAACGCCCAATCAGGCAGCGGCGAATTGTGGGTCCACATGGACACCTTAGTAGGGACATGTATAAGTCTAAAGTAACCCGACTTGGTCTTCCATGCAGCACCATCAGGATTATCCACAAGTGCAACTTGGAAGAGAGTGTCATTATAATTTTTATGATCATCCGCTGGCCAGGTAGTAAACTCTTGGTTTGTGGGCATCAGGGGTGAGGCAACATCATGAGTGAGGAGGTGAGAGTTGGTGTTGACATGAAGGAGTTGGATAACATCGCCATTGCGAACAATGCGTCCCCTTCCGGTTTCAGGAATAGCCTGAGTGGGAATAATTTGCCAGAAGTTGTTGGTATCGTTATGAGCATAACCGGTGACTTGTTGACCTGTAACGGGCTCAGCAAAGGAAGAAGCACTTGAATATCAACTAACAAACCTGCACTGCTGATACGACCATCGTCATAGGTCAAAGGGTATCTCTCTATGTGTGAGTGCAAGAAAACTTTGGTGTCCTTGTGCTTCATAGTAATGGTGTCAAAGTAGCGGATTTCTTTCCAAAATCAGTAAAAGCGTCCTATCCGGAAGCTACAATTATTCTCACCAGCGCTGCTCATGAGCATCTCATTACCGGCCAAAGTCTCCTGGAATGCAGGGCTCATGAAGGCATCGCCAGTTCCTGACTGCACGAGAATAGCAAAGTGTACATAGAAGAACGAGAGGTAAACAATGAAAGGAACAAGAATAAGACCAATAGCACGAGCAACAAAATGTTGCCAGAAGTAATCCTACACACCGCGTCAGCAAATCCGGCACACTGAGCTGAAGTAACGACTCACCATCGATGTTCCTTTCCTGTAGTCCAAAATATCCCAAAGATCAATCAAGACAGCACATCCGATGCAGATCACAGTCAGGATACCGTTGACCTTGGAACCCCAAGTGCATGCCATGAAGATACCAGTGAGAGTCAACCAGACCCACCATTCCGTCGTAAATTCGCTAATACATGCCACATCAGTCGAGTCGAGCAGTGACCAACAGACAACCACCCTGATAACTCACCGATAACGCAGCTTGCGGAATTTCACATAGGCATATATCGTCAAAGACATGAAGAAAATCAGAGCCGCATCCAGCAAGATCAGCCTCGACTGTGTGATATGGGCATTATCTTGTGCAAAACCAACATTTCAGTATTAACTCACTCATTATAACCGGACAAAGACTGACCAAAGAGAATCAAAATCGCCGAAAATGCAGCAATAATTGTTGAATAACCACTCTCTTTCATAATCGCGTAAACAACCGGTACCGTCAACGATCCAAAAACCGCAGGAAGCGCACGCATGCCAACATAAGGCACATTATTCAACGTATAATTATCACCAATATTGTCAAAAGTAAATTCTCCGTCAAATCCAACAAACCAGCCGGCTAGCCCAAAGAGGAGTTTCGCAAAAGGTGGATGAACATCGAAGTAGTATTGGCGTGTGATATAATATGACGCGAACTTTCCAAAGTGGACTTCGTCAAAACTTGGAGTGTTTGAGTCTAAAGGAGAGGGAAAAAAGAGGGACACGCACACAACTTGATCAGGGTGACTAATCTTGTAGAATCTCAATGCGAATGCAAGTGCTGTAAGGGTAGCGACAGTGATAACACTTGCATTCGGCGTATCAAGCAACTGTTCCGCTTGACTGCGGGACCGCTACAATGTCACAACCACCACAAAAAATTGTGCCCTCAGCAAGCCATGGACTCAACATAATTTCGACGAAATCAATCACTCACAGCGCTCTGGTAAATCTCAGCAGCCGGCTCATCACTCTGGTTATTATCCGAAGTCAAAAAGGGTGTATGAGAAGATCCTTGATATTGTCGTTTACGCAAACGCGCAGGGTTTACCGGCTCCACGCCCATACTAGAGCTTGCCATGGTGGGTATAGGAAGAGGGAGAATGTTTTTTTATTCACGTTTGATGAGAGTTGGTGTTCAAGTTAAATCAACTTACGACACGTTTTTGGTAATGTTTACTAAGCAGATAGAAAAGGTCTGTAGATCCTCAACATATGGTATTCCTGCAACACCATAAGTATAATACACCGGATCCACTCTGTTGGAGTGGACTTCCGCCATTGCAGTGACACATTAGGTGCTATAGGTCAATAAATACTGCCACAGTGTCACTCTAGGCTAGTTCTCCCTTCGTTACTTTTCCATGTCTACTTTACTGGTCGGGTACTCATCAATTCTTGCCTACTGGTTACATAAATCTAGACTACTAGTTTCTTCCTCCGTCAGTCGTCTTCGTGACCTCGAGATACCCGAGTCATCACGCACTGCTTGAATTAGTTATCCAAACCTGATGTCCATTGCCACTATACAGCCATCTGGCCGACTGAAAGTTTATCAAGCTCCTATTATACAATACCATAAATTCACCATAATTGTCATTTTCTTTTTTCTTTAAAATTTTTTTTATTACACGGGGCGCGTAGGCAGACCGTGGCGTTGTCATTTTCTTCACACTGTCAATTCACATTGTCAATTACCATCCAAAGCATCAGCTGAGCTTGTTCGAGGTCATCCCGCCATGCACAGAGCTCCATGGCATATTCATTTGTGAGGCTGACTTCTCTAGTTCACTGGACTATCAGCTCTTCTGGGTTCTCATTTACTTCAATGACACATTGCTGGACAGGTCTGGTAATAGTGGTGACTGAAGAGAGGGTGAAGGAAGTTGAAAACCTCACAAAAGTTAGTCCACCTATGTAGGGATATATCTACTACGCACCAAAAGCATATTTCCAATTATGGTAAGTTTTTTGGTATTGTTTAAGAGAAAGTTGATAAGCTTTCAGTCGGCCAGATGGCTGAGTTCGTAAGGGCACACTACTGATCGCGTAATGCAGTCGGGCAGGAGTTTGAACCGGTCTGATCACTAGATGTTGCCTTGTCAAAAGGCAATGTTTCCGCACAAAATGTGCGAAGAACAGTTCAGCTGCTACTCCGCAGCTGAATTGTTTTTCCCTCATCCTACAAAGTCTCACATTTATATCGTCTGCCAAGCGCAAATCATTTTTTCTCACAAATCTCATTTAAGGATTATGCAGAATTGACCGCTTTCGATCATATGGGTCCCGGCTCAGATCATGGTCAAATTCAATCCGTTCTTTCAATTCTTCCGACGAACCAATGGAGTCCTTGGACTCTGATACCTATTTTTAATGAATTCAATTTTTTTCGGCATTGATTTCAGTCTATCAGAATCGGTGAAACACCGGACACCCACAAGTAGATTTCAAGGAATCATACGACAAAATAATTGTTTTACAACTAATGGTATCTCTGCGGAACCCTCGAAGAGACCATCTCCAAAAAGAAGGTCTGGGTTCAGACGCAGCAGTTAGATGACACTAAGGTAATAGTCAGACCAGAGATAAGTCAGAGATATTACAATAATAGAACAAACAACGAGTGCAAACATACGCAGAAACAAAGAGATCAATAATGAGTTACAAAAGCAAAGGGATATCATCGTGATGCCAAGTCGAGGAAACAAGAACAGAAGTGGAAATGCTAAGGGTATGAAATAAATAAGAAAAAGTGGAGGCACCAAGATAAAAACGAAGGAGTGGCCAAAAAGAGCGGGTCCGGCAAGAAAGAATATACGCAACACATGCACAAAAGAGTGTGTCATGTGGTATAAAGACCCTCAATGTTGGCAAAGGCTCAACATCATCGATCACGTGGAACCCAGTCCGTACTTCGAGAGACCAGGTCGATCGACAGGTCCGCAGTCCAGAACAACTTTTCAGTCGCACTCCTGCCACTCCAACTTTTCTGGTCTCTCAGAATCATAGCCTGGAATTAACCAATCAACCTTACTATCACCTCGCTAAAGAATCATCACATACCTGCTGAGCACCAAAATTCCTATGATCATGTGCAAACATCTCCACGTCATCGTCCAACGCCTCTGACAATATCTGCAAATCGTGTAGTATCCCCTGCATTGCTCTCACCGCTCCCACCGTCTGAATGTCCTTTCTATGTCTCGGAGCCACTCCGGTCTGAGCCAAACTCTTGGACACCGTGGTCATAACTGTATGCAATATCCTCTTCGTTTCTCCCATAATCTTCTGTGCTTGTTGGAAGTTTCTCCTCGATACCAAAACTAGTGCACGCGTAATCATGTCCGATGCCAAGAGTTCCATTCGTCTTCGTACAATCACACAATCGGAGAGTGCAGATGGTGGACGAGGGGTTTGTTGAGATCCTGGAAGGAAAGTTATAGTGAGGAGAACGGGACGAGCAAGACGAGTAATTTGCTTTGCTGCTCCTGGATCAAAAAATGATCCGTCTATTTCAATAACGGGTACTTCATCTATCATTTGCCCCATGATTCCATACGTCAGATCTGGAGTATCTTCAATCGATAGGGCGTCCAATCCTAGATCCCGAACAAACTGATCTGTGGCGTTCAAAGCTCTGTTAGGGGCATTTCTGCCTCCATTTTGAGAGTGTCCCTGTATCTGTGCTTGTTGTCTCTGTACGTCAGAGTTATCCAACTCTAACTCAATCAACATCTCTTTTCTCTCTCCGTACCTCAACTCCCCCACATCTATATCCACATTTTGTCCATCCGACGACAAAATTGATGTCGGCCCACCCGAAACTTTGCGGACTCTAAACCGTTGAAAGTCGACAATTTTCATGTGAAGTTTCATGTTGAGTAAGCCAATGGACATCATTCCACCCACACAGCCCGCGATACAATCTTGCAGGTCATACCAATCTTTCACAAATGTATAAGTACCACCAGTATGATTGGACATGAGCCAGAGTGATGCTGGATCGTGTGAGCGGCCATAGCCGAATGAATGGATGGGTACATTCGCTGCTTCTGCACGAGCCAATACAAGATCCATTTGCGCTCGACGCGTGCTGTCCGACGCATCACTAACAAGAACCATTCCCGATATCAGGTTTCGTGATTTTCGTTGCAAGACAACGTCCAGACCTGTGCCATGCAAAATCAATCTCACTACACATCAGCAGAGTAACTGATACCCACCATGATTGACAGCAGTAACCACGTCCGTTTTTTCTTCTTTGGATCCTCCAATCAAAAATTCATCTTGTTCATCCTCCAACCTCAATCCAATCTCTTCGATAAATTTCAAAAGCCTGTGCTTGCTTTGCGCTCTCCCGATCATCAAGTACGGTGTTTTCCGCACTCTCCCCGAAATCCCAACCTCAAAAGTCACAAGACTCAACCGGTCTTTCGGTTGCAGCGACCCGACAACAAAGTCCAACATATTCCTGATTACTCGGATTTTCAGCTGAGCTGCGCTAGGTTGAGTATTCGGTGGGGGGATTGAAATGACGAGAATCAAATCCATAGTAGGATGTGTAATCGGTGGAAGGGAGTTTGAAGGACCGGAAGACACACGAGGCGTCACAGGAAGCGGTGGAGAATCGATTTTATTTGTTTCTTCATCTTCTCCGAGCCTCGATAATTTATGATGTATCTGTCTCGAAGAGTTAGGATTCAACAATGACCCATGTGAAGTAGAAGATGACAAGGTCGATCTCGATGAGGTGTTCAACAGACTATCCACTGTACTGACTGTGGTCTGTGTACTTCCGCTCAACATCCTCGCCGCTTTATGGCTCCCATTAAACTCCTCAACATTATGCAGTGTGTCGTATTCTCCCTCGTCTGACCTCGTGAGTCGTCCTTGGAACATATGAACGAGCGTTTGAATATTGATTCTCCAAGCTTCGAGAGATGAGCGATCTCGAAAGATGAGAATAAAAGATGCAAGCTCATCTTCCATATCAATCGTCAAACTCATCTCCCCTGCAGCTGATGAGGCAGTGACGTTCTTGATGTGCCTGACGTATATCCTACCTTTGAGACGTAGAACTCCTTTTGACGGTGTCCCGGAAGGCATAGAACCAGTATCGGGCGATGGATTGGAGAGAAGTCGACCCAGACCACGCTTCTTTTCCTCCACGACACAAATGATCGCTTCTTTGAATAGATAGACATAGAATTCACGGATGGCAGCATCGCGTCGGACGGATAAGAGGTCATACATTTGCAGAGGACCCAGATCTGACAGGGGATGACCTTTCCAGTCAATAATACGGTTCCTGAGGTCCTCAGTAATTGCATGGAATGGGGAGTCGTCTGTGTCATTGAAAGAAGTGTTGGGCGCCATGAAATCAGGTTCATTGATAGTGTGATAAGAACCTTGTTGGGACGGTTGACGGGCTGGCATCTGTCGCATGACTATGTCCTGATTGCTTGGACTACGGTAGACACTTTTTTGCTGATGGATTGATTCAGAGGGAGGACTCGAATGACCAGAGTCATGTCGACCATCATGAGTGCCAGCATCTTCAGGAAAGAGGCCGGCTTCAGCATTTTGTTTCCTGATGAGTTCAATGGAAACAATGCAAGTGAGAGGCTGTGTAGGATCGGTTGTCCTACTGATGGTGGGGAATTCGGGTCTGACCTGGATGGAGGGGGCAACAATGGAGGAAGATGCATCGGCGGTGGTAGTGGTATTGGAGTTTGTGGTATTAGAGTTTTGTCGAGGAAGAGGTTCCACGGGATCATCAGCATTTGGACTATTTGCATCTGAAATCCCACGTCGAGCTGTGGGAGTGTTGCGACCAGAGTAGGGACCTGGGGACTTTGGGTCATTCATGCCGGTAAGGGCGGCGAGTTCTGCGAGAAAAAGACAGGTTCAGTGCAGAATGAGAAGGAAAGGCAAGGAGGACAGACTGTTGGATTTGCCAGCGTCGGAATCGGCAACCCTCATGGGTCTTCTGCAGACGCCACAGACACCGATGTTGGATTTCTTTGAGATGGAGCGGTCGGCACTGGAAAGCGGGCCATAGACTGCACAGAAGCAAGCCTGGTACATTGGAAGCGACGATGAGCAAAACTGAGAAGACCAGAAGTAAGCATACCTCATGAAGAGCATGGCCACATTCCGGGACGACGTGGGGTTTCTCTCCTGGGAGACGATAGCTGAAGCTGAGAGGCTCAAGGCAAACCGGACATTCTTCTTCTATGTCGTTCTGCTTGCTGGCAACGACGGGGACGGGAGGAGGATGCATGGCGGCAAAAGGATGAGGACGGAGGACTGGAGACTCGATGTCGGGTAACGGAGAGTGCCTGCGAAAGAGAGCCTTAAAAGAGGATTTTGTTGGATCAGAAGAAAGAGCAGAGTCTCGCTGATGGATTCGTGGAATCCAATTCATGAACACAATCTCTCCAAGCGCCGGGCCACAGAAATCCTTTTTTCTGCCTCCTCCCAACAACCTTCCCATTCCCACGCTTCCTATTTCATCTCACAAGGTCATTAAACAAAGTGAATTCAACTCTATTTTCGGATCAGGCAAAGTACACAAGGCTGTAACGATCTGAGTACTATTTGAAATCTGTTTGCGTTGTAGCTTTGGCACAGCCTGATGTACAGCCTCCACCCGTGCGGTGCTTGGCGTTGGACGATGGTTTCTCAGCTACGGGACACACTATCGGAGATGGTACCTGGTCTGGGTTACGAATGATGAGAACATATATACTCATAACTCCTTTGACGTTTATTGATACACGCGCACTTGTGTGATTGGCTGTTCATAAGTGCATCTGATGTTGCAAAAAATAAAGCTAGGACATCAGAAACACGAGCTTCACGACCGCGTCTGTTTTGGGTTCTGCCGGAATCTAGGTATGATTTATGTCGACGTGCTGTTGTCACCAGACTACTGTGTACAACGTACATTCAGTGGTTGTTATATGAAGATATGTCAGTTGAAGTGTATGTCATGTACTTGCCTTGGTGCGCAAGTTGAGAATATTCCAACTGATATCCAGGGATTCATGTCAAGAGTCACCAACGAAACTATTTTATTTAAATTTATCATGACGGCTATCAAGTCACCTTCTAAAATGAGCTGTGTCACAGGTCGAATCATGTTTGACAGGTCAAATACAATACGACTGTACTGCTCACACCTACTTGTGCATTACCATAATATTCAGACATTACTTCTTATTCTTGATAACATTAAAATATGTCATATGCTGATCCAACTGTTAAGCAAGCTTAGGTTTCCATTCATTTAATCTTGTTTGTTATGCAGACCCTCTTATTACTAGGGTGACCCTAGGGTAAGTCAGTGACTACCCTTATCCTTAGCTTACCCTTACCCTTACCCTTACCCTGGGGGCATACCCTACCCCTGGTGGGCCCTAAGCACAGAGTACATGCCTCAACAATGAGATGCTAACTGAGCCACTATATAAACATAGAAATGTCAATGATAGAAGTATAACATGAGTCTGAACACTTGCACAACAATAAATATGGGTGCTATGAAAACAAGTCATGGGTAATAGAGATATGAGACAGTCAGTGAACCACCGGAAGGCAATCTGAATCAGGCTCTAGGCATTAGTCATACTCAAAGCCCATCCTCGAGAGGTGACTGGTGTTTAGAAGAAACAGAGGCTGTTGGTTAGAAAATTGTACATGATTATTGCAGATGGTTCTCCTGTGTTACTCAGGACTACATCTTAAGGTTGAGTGAAGATAAATGAGCTCAAAGGCTAAATTGTCAAGCACGTTCGAAATGATGAAGTAAGAATTGAAATATGAAAGAAAAAATTATCCAAGAGACAACGACTACTGAATCATTCTATATCAAGTCCAAACACTCAAATTAGTAAGGTTAAGGTATCAGAAAAGAAATCAACATTCGACGAGTAGCATCCGCCGGTTAGTACACAAGCGGCTCACTGGCTTCCCCCACAATGTTTGTCTATTGAACTATGACCTGCGTCGTTTAGAAACCGGCAAATCCTCCTCTTCATCATAATCAATGACTATTGGTTGTGACCTAGAGTTCCCCTAAAAATCCAGGATCAGCCACAATAATGTTACAGAAACAGCCCTAAACAGACTTCGGATGGAGTAACTGTGATTGCAGACACAATTGTTTCTTCAGTCTGGACATTCTCTTCAATTGATACATCCGCGGAAACCTCTGCTGGAGCCAGACGTTTGCGTTTTGGCAGACGTGTATGAATTATGTCGTAAGGATTGTGTGGAACTCGGATTCCATCCTTGTTGATATACCCTGTCTGATTATCTATCTCTATTTCTTTGGCAATCTCCATCTGTGGGTGTTCCGTTTGATGAAGCGTCTGAGAAGAGCCAGGTTCAGTGCTGGGTGGTAAATTATCAGTCCGAGCCTGATCTTCAATACCTGTGGTAACAGGTAGATTTGATGTCTGGTTGCTGGGTGCCGTTTGTGATGTAGGGGGGATCGACGATTGTTCTGGTGCCGAGTTTGTCTCGGGATCCAACTCTGTGATATCATCATCACCATCGCCAAACGAATCGGAATCCAACATATATGTGCTGTTCAACGCATCCGGGTGGCAGACAGGAGGAACCATGGGCGCCTCACTCGGTGGGCCAATTTTGAAAATAAAACCATCTATTTTCATTCTTGTCGATGCTATTGTTGGACAACAATGCAGGGAAAGACATACCACGTTTGCTTCGCTGGATCAAGGTCACCATTTGGTCGATTCTCTCTGCTCTAATCCGCCTATCTACATGAGACTCCAGATAATTGGACACTGCGTTTAAGTTCTGAGATCGACTTCCCTCGGCCTCAAGTCTGGACTCGATGGTTGGCTGAACGACGGGTGGGAGAAGTTCTATAACCTGGATTGTCCTGTCGCTCAAATTTGAAGTAAAAAGAACGCGTCCAGTCTTCGTCTGCGGCTTCTGGGGAAGTTGAGCAGAATAATTAAACCAAGATCACGATGGACTTACTTTCGGGAATGGTGGTTGGTTACGTATCTGTGTCGATGATTGGTCTGCTGTTTCATCCTCATCTGTTTCGTCCTCGTCTATTTCATCGTCTGTTTTATCCTCGTCATCACAATCTTCCACCTGAACCCGTGGGGCCCGACGTGAAGTCGGAAAAGCGCGTCCTTTCCCTTTCTGCTGCTTCTGAAAGTTTGATGAAGCCATTCAGTGAGATTTCAATAGACGTACTTTCTGAAATGATGTTTGAGCGGATGCCTGTGTGGATGACTGGTTTTGATCCTCGGCGTCAAAAAGTTCATTAGAGACTTCTTCATCCGAAGTAGGGCGCCTTTGATCATTGATGATAGATTTCAGACGCTGTAGGGGATTCAGACGGTGTAAGGAATTCAGACGAGTTACAAGATCTGAAAAATTCCAAGACTGAAAAACGGCATCAGTCTTGTGAACCACTCCATCAAACAATATACCTACCAGTTTTCGTTCGAAGCGCACGTAAGGCCTGTTCGAGTGAGTGAACTTTCTGCGGATTGCGCTCATAGCTGCAGGGAGAAGCGTGGGTATGATAGAAAACAACCATCCCCAGAGTTTTGACCATCTTTCCCACAAGCACGTGAGCCAGCGTGCTCCGCAATGAAATATTGAAACACCTGAATTGACGTGGATCCCCATGCGTCGCGTGTTATCAGATATCTGAGGCTCTCTGACTATGCTGTCTTGCTAAGCGTAACTGGTGTCTTCCCAACTGCGCTGTATCTTTGGGGTTTGCGACCAGCTTGATCTTGGCCTCTAATTCTCAGCTTCGTGCAGATGTGGCAGACCCCGCTGAAGTTAAGATGAGACCTCCGTTGTGTCTTGGAGGTGTACTCGGCTTTATTGGGGGTTTCCTGATGGCATGCCAGCGCTCGAGCAGCTTGTACAAGTTCTTTCAATTTTGGTTTCTCTTTCTTATGCTACCATTAGCACGCTTCTGAGGCTGGTCAGAGAGTCAGCGTGAATACGATCGCGACTATGATGAGCTCAGTCAACGTGTGAAGGAAGGCAAGCTTCTTTACGGCGAAAGCTATCAGTCGGTGTGCGTGCAAAGCACCTCATTCCGCAATTCGCAGTCCTCTCGGTTCAAATCTTGTACGTATCCTACTGTCATTAGCTAGAATATATACTTATGTCTTCATCTCAGTGGTATTTTCTATGTAGGTAACTTCTCCCTCCTCTTCTTTCTCTTTGCTGAGGTCTTTGTCTAGGTTCAACCTCGAATCATCTTCATCACGGGGCAGATCCAACAAAATATGGTGCGAAGGAAGAATCACCCAGAGGTCTCGTTGCTATTCCTCTTAATGGATGACTTTAGAACGCCACTTCGAATTGACTTCAGTTACTGTTGAACGAATAGATATCTGTATTGATATCATTTCATTGCACCAATTCGACATGATACCTCGTGTACACTCTTTCGGCTGTTTCACATCGGCGAAGCCCGTGGTCGTCAGGCGCGATCCAGTCAGTGGTAACAGTCTTCCCAAAAGCGATTGGTTGGCATTTTTTGAAATGCATCGGCTTGGGTATGCAATGCTACAACCTCTACAAGACAAGATTTGAGGTGGGAGATGTAAAAAAAACCTCGTTCTCAATATCATAAAACTGGTGGTAGCTACTCAGACTCTCCTCAGCATCATTGGTGCCAATGCCACTTTTCTAGAGAGTAAGTAGACTTGGAATCATGTTGCAAGTCCCTCTGGATCTGCTTCTTTCATCATGTGTATGTTGGCAATGCTGATCAAAGGGACCATGGCAAATGCACACCATTCATAAGTTAATCTAGCACCGTGTATATACCAGCTACATTACAATGGTCTGTTATCCTGATACAATAAAATTTTGATACAAAAGATCAACACCGCATATCAAATCGTTGTCCAGAGAACTTGGTTTTTCAGGGAGGGGATATGGGCAACTCCGGTACAGAATATTTTGACGGTGACCCTGGCCCAGCATGATGTTGTTGGAATGGGGGCTTGTGGAGCTCATCATTCTACCAAAGGCGTCAATCCTATCCTTACTCTTCGCCAATTTCGTCAGCCTCTCTGTCAAACAATTATCGGTCGAACATTTACTTCCTTTGAAGATGTAGGTGACACAAAACTTGTCAAATTGAGTGCTTAGCTCCACTTATCGCCCCTAAGAATCCAATAGAACCGAACGAAGGAGTTGGAGCGAGTCAAACTGACATTTCCACCGATGAGCCAAGCCCTTCTGATCGCGACAAGCGACTTGCCAATAATGCGCTCTTAGTAAATCCAAAATAAGGGTCAGCTGAGGGACCCTTGTTGCTGAGCTCATCGATGTTAATGAGAGTTTAGTCCTCAGGCTGCAGGTCCACGAGTTCATGAACTGATATTTGAGACTTAAGAAAGGCACTTCCAGGTCGGCGTAGTGGTACGAGTGCCACAAGAAGAGCATTGTCAAAATCTGAGTCCGATTTATCAGATTGAGATTTTGAAAGAGTGAGATTGGAATGTGCTGAAAAATGTCGAACATGCTGCGTAGCTTGCTTGACCTCGGTTAAGGGATCTGCACAATCAGCTAATAAATTAATCCGTCAGAAGAGCTCAGAATGCGACGAACCTTGATCAAACCCGTGTACGCGTTGACCAAGATATTAGTTCGTTTAGTAGCTGCCAGGAGCGCTCGTAGAAGCACCAGCTCTTGGCCTTACTACACCACCATACATGTCTAGACCAGAGTTTGAGCACAGTGACTGTATTTCATGTCGGAGGTTCGCCCTAAAACTAATATGTCTGATGCTCCTGTTCATGGCTACTCTGTGACCGCGTTGCCGAAAAACCCAGAGATGGATGTGAACCCTATGTCCGATTGTGCTGTCTTCCAACCAGGACCCTAACGAGATGGTTCTGTTTCTGTGACAAACGTTCCCACAGCCATCTGCACCATCATCAGAATCCTCTTACGAAGCTGTTTAGACAGCTTAAGATCATTCATGATTGTGCTTGATTGAGGCAGCAGAAAATTTGGAGAGTGCGAGAAGTTGAGATGAGTGCTCACAAACGAGGGATCGGATCGTGAATGGGTTCAGTTGGCGGAGAGGATCACGTATGCGGTACCGTGGTGTACCCGTATTTTGATGGAGGGTGGACACGGGTGCGGGGAACAACCAACAAACTGCCGGAGAATCATCCCTGGTTAAATATGAATACTGATACACGTAGATTTTTTTGGATTCAGCATTTCGATTCCGCAAACAAGCAAACTAGTACCAAGACGCGGAGGGCTATATAGGGCTCAATGTCTGGGACGTGTCTACTGAAGAAAGGAGTAGGGTATGGGCGCAGTTAACTAGCAGATAGGGAAGATTGCAGTGTGTTCGAAGGTGACGTTATGACTGTAATAAGAAGAGAGAGAAAAGAAGATATATGTGTTCATTAAGTCGGGCTGTGTGTTGCCGTTGGGTGTTCATCTTCGAGTTCCTCATTGGAGTGGGTCCTCTGATAGTCTATCTCGATGGTGGGGCGTGGATGAATCTACACAGCCAGACGTTCGCCGTTTGTAACTCTAGTCTTGACCTCGTTAATACCATACCGTTATTCTAACACAGTCCCGGGGTTCTCTGTACGGTACTTGCCGAATCAGCTAAGATAAGAACCGAGCTAATTCCAGAGTGTAAAAGGAATGTGTCTGTAGAAAATTGAAGTTTCTCATTCCATACTACTCAGACCATGTCCAATAACTCTAGTCGGCAACCAGCCCCAAATGCTGTATGCCTCTATCTGTTTCCCCATGAATACTGCGATGACTGGTTGTAGGACTCACAACCTGGTGGAAGAGCCAACGTTGTCGAATCTTCTCAAGCCCCGCCGTTACCAAAGCCCCTTGCCGCTCTCAAGGAGCAGGTGAGCATCATTATTCAGAAACCAAGGTGAAACCTATTAGAGTATTCCAATCCAAGCGAAGCCAGCCTGGCACCATGGTGCGTGGATAGATCGTGTGTAATACCTTCCAGGCTTCTGAATGCCTTTACCCAGTCTGCTATCACAGACCTTGTAACACATTCAGGTGCTATCGATGACAGGAAACTCTTCGTGAGTACTGTTCTGATGATTTGAACTTGTACAAGGATTAGTGACAACAATCTGGTAGCTTGAGCATGCCCTTGCGTTTATCTCTACTATGAAGGAGGGCCGTCTTGCAACCGTGGCTAAGAATAAGATTGTCGAGCTTCGTGAGTTCTCGGTCACCTGATTTCCTATTGCTGTCTTGATGCTTGCAAAACTTGGTAGTCTA
>Ga0153993_100183_pt1 | contig 22531 bp, 20 predicted proteins | sample TSNC077MetaG_FD_104706 | JGI IMG/M metagenome (GOLD analysis project Ga0153993, IMG submission 104706) | Attine ant fungus gardens microbial communities from North Carolina, USA - TSNC077 MetaG | ecosystem: Host-associated > Fungi > Mycelium > Unclassified | place: USA: North Carolina, Lumber...
CTACGGGTAGTCGCTTCTACATAAGCGTTCGCAGCGGCCAAGAGGCCAGCCCAAACGATTTCACCGATTTGAGCGTCTCCGCTCGGATTTTCACGAAGAGTGGCCTCAACGATCACTTCGTTCGCGCGCCGGAGCTGGAAGAAGTCGCTCTGCATCTTGTTCGCTGTCGAGATCGGGTCCCAGGCCAGCGACAACGACTTTTGAGACTGGCGGATTCCGCGCAGTTCTCGGTCGCGCTTGGCCGAGACCCGTTCAAGCTGCTGCATGCCGTATCGGATCAGCTGGTTCCGGTCGAATGGGGCCAGCTTGGCCCGCAGCGCGTCCAATGCGGCGCGTGAGAGAACCTCTCGGTCCAAACGCTTCGCTTCTGCGCCTGTGTATGTGCCCGGTGCGACGCCAGCTTCTTTCACCGCGATCGCGATCGCCCTATCAATCTCCGAACTCATCGACTCGTTGAAGCTCACCGGAGACGCTAGGTCATTGCGTTGCGTGATGGTGTCGATAATTTGAAATGTGAGGGTTGGTGGTGCTGCTTGCCAGGCACGCACTACCGCGACGGCGCCCGCTTCTGTGACTCCGCTTGTTCTCAGCAGCTGCCCTACCAGGATGGCCATCTGATCCCGTATGAGCAGGTCAGCATCGTCGCGGTCGAATCCCTCGAGAACTGGAAAAGACAGGCCCACAGCAATGTGGTGGATGCCATGCGAGTCGATCTCATTATCGAGCAAGGAAAAGAGGCTCTGCTCGTCGGGTGCGTCCAGGGGGACAATCGTGAGGACATGGCCCGCGATCACACATGGAAGATGTGCCGTGTTCCATTCGGACTCGACCTGTGCGATGCCAAATGGGATGGCTCCGGCGATGTCCATGACAACCTTCCACTGAGTTGAGGGCAAGTCGTCGGACCAGGTAACTGCCAGCGGGTGCTCGCCAATGTGGAGGACCCAGGCCTGCGGCTGTCGCGCCGTTTCGTAAATCGCACGCGTTCCATCCATCTCTGGGGTCTTCCAGGTAACTACCGTAGGTGCGTCAGAGCCGACGCGTTCGATCAGCGTTGCATCTGACGGTACGGGCAAACGGAGAGTGGAAATGGCGACTTCAACCTCTGTGTGCGTCGCAGCTAATTCCCACTCAGCTTCGCCGCCGTGCGGGGCGAAGGCGATGACGCTTGGCGCCGAGCCGCCTGCGAAGAAGGTTTTCCCGCCGTTCCGCCACGGTTCCCAACGGTCAATCACCTCCCACCCCATCAACTGTGGACCCGAGGGACTTGCAAGATCCTTGCAGAACAACGCCAGGTCGAGGTCATCGTTGGCTGTGCGGGAGATCCAGCGCAAGTCATCTAGCGACATGGACGCTAGTCCCGGGCCCGCAGGACTGTGGGTGATGTGATGCGGGGAGGAGGCGACCAGCAAGGGAATCACTTCTGTCTGCGGCGGGAGGTACACGCCTTGGTGCGCGAATGGGACGGAAAGCTTCGTGGATGACGGGGTTTGCTCCGCGATTCGCTTTACGACCGGTTCCCCGCGAAGTTCCAGCCGGCTGTCGGGCTCTGACAGCATTTGAACGGCAAGAACGACGTCCCGGTCGACCGGCGCGATCCACTGCACTACATCATGAGGCGAAACCGACGGACCGTCTTCTAGGTGCTTCGGTCCCAGGACCGATGGGGCGAACCTCCAGAGGTAGGTGCGAGCAGCCGCAGCCGACTCTTGAGCGAATCGCATCCTGGCTTCCGGCAAGCGCGCGACGGACGTGGCAAGCTCGCCGACCGCGAATCCGAGAACCTCGGGCAAGAAGGCCAGGGGCAGCCATCGGAACTCGGTACCTCGCCGAACGCGCGCGCATCGTCCGAATACGCTCTGCGGGTGGCCCGGGTTGAAAGTGATGGAGCCGACGTCCCGTGTCAGCCACTCGAGCGCGAGCGCGTGCGATTCCGTCTCGATTCCTGATTCTTGCCCAGTGATCAACGTCTGAGCAGCAACCAGTTCGGCCTCATCAAGATTCTCGGTGGGGTCGTTGGCGCCGTCCTGAGATGCGGCCGGCCAAGCTGGGGCTAGAACAGCGAGTGCCGCGTCAACGTGTGCTGTTAGGACGTGAACGACGTCTTGGATGCCGAACCCGTGTATCGGGCGAATGAAGTCGTCGAGTGCTCGCGAGGTAAGGGCGGCTCGGTCTATGTCAGCGACTGGTCGCTCGACACATCCGGGAAAGAGGCGAGGCACGCGATGGCCGATCCGGACCCGCACGTCTAACCGCGGATCCGCGGCAATGAAGTCTTCGGCCCACTCAAGCTCGGGGTAGCGCTTCACCGCCTCCTCGAGGAGCGGCTCAATGGTTTGAACGCTTACAGGCCTGCCGGAGGCAGCCCAGTCGGACCTCAGGCTGGCATGCGTGATTGCACCAAGCGATCCCCAGCGATGCCGCAGATTGGGCGATGCGCCCATTGCGACGATGAGCGACCAGAGGTCATCAGGTTGGTATACCCGGACTAAGCGGTCTAAATCGCTCAGTCGATACGGTTTTGCCTTTTTCGGCTTTTTTGCCTTGTTCCGCCCCACAGGCAGAGCTTATGGGTGACGGACGACATCAGCCGGAAGTCGACTATGCCTGATCCTCCGCGACCTCATCGGTGGCGACGATCATCAACGCCGTCGTACCAAGGCCCGCTAGGGCAACGAACAGCACAATCCATGCGGCGACCCCGCCCAGGAGCCCGAATCCGTTGAGCTGCACGCCCACAAGGCTGACTGTAGTGCCGATCAGCGACGCCGCGATCGTCGTGAGGACCAGACGTCGGAATCCTCGCATTCGACGGATCTTGACACTGATGCGCGGCCGCTCGAGCACGACGGTGATCAGGATGAGAGGGAAAACAGCGCTAAGCGCAGCGCATGTCGCGGCATTCACGCGTGCGAGCGTAATCGTGGGAGGGAGACAGACACCGGAGCCGCGCTGATGCCACCCTTTTCGCGGCCTTCGGTTGTGAAAGAGTCGCGCACTCCTCGCCTCATCGCGCACGTTAGCCGTAAAAGCCATCATGAATTATCAACGCGGCCGCAGCCGCAGTCGCCTTCAGGTGATCGTCTCGTATCGCATCCACCGGTGGTTCGTCGCCGAGGGCAGGATTGGCTCTGATGAACCATAGGCGAGCTACCTGCTCGCCTTCCACTTCCGAAATTGATCGGAACTGCCTGTAGGCGAATCTGAGGCGGCGCGCGCAAGCCTCCTCGGGCTCAGCGCAGTCCGCCCTGGCCCATTTATGGCTCATCTCGGGGTCCCGACTACCGGCCAATGAAGCCACGAGGGTCGGCCCCAACGCCCCGTTCAGGCGTCTCACAACCTCGCGGATGTCCATTTCCGAGATGCGCGGCGCACGCGGGTCTGCGCCTTCAACCATGTCCATTACACCACCACTTTATCGCCGGGGGTCACCCAGGTCGTCACCCCCCTCGGCTAAGAGAGAAACGAGGCCGTAGCGCATTGGCGTGAGTTGTCCGCTCACCGGAGCGTCAGGTCACGATGCTGGGAACCCCCGCTCGCAGCTTCATTCGATCAGCATCGATCTCGCCGCAACGAGAACATCGTTGGTAGCGTGTGGTCCCCGGTTCCTGATGGCGCGGGCCGGCGACTCATCGCCTAGAAGCGTGTTCATTCCCTGAAACCACGTACCGATCGTTACAGGGTCAAGGCACTCCGCAAGAATGCACAACGCCTTCAGGGCTGTGCGCAATCGTGCCTCGCTGCCAGGTTCCGGGAGAGCTGTCCCGTCCGCTCGTGTGCGCACGACACGCGTTGACTCAACGCTTGCGATGTACGCGACGAGCTTGGCGCCCAATACCCCTCGAAGTCGCACAACGGCCTCATCAATCGGCAGTCCAACGGCAACTTCGTGACGTGCGGTGTCGCGGCTTTCCTCGGCAGCTAGGGCGATCCAAATCTGGCTCCGCGCTGCTCGCGCGCTGTGCGAATCCATTTGGGCGCCGCCGTATGGATTGGTGTGACTACGACGAATATCGGTGAAGCCGTCGGGATGAGCCATGTCGAGCTCCGCGCGCTGTAGCTCTTGCAGCAGCTCTTTGGCGAGCGTCTCATCTCTGACGATTTTGCGCGGTTTGCGGGACGGGCGAGGCGGGAGCGGCGTGATCATTGGCGTGTTCCGATCTTCGCGGTCAGCGTCGGAACGGCTCTTGCACTCCGGGCGGGCACGTGAAACGATCCGACGCGAAGCTCGCTCGGAACAGGCCCACTGTTTTCTTTCAGATAGAGATCGCAGCACTCGCGACTTGCCGGTCGCGAACATAGTCGTCAATGGAGACGGCTCTTTTCGTGCCCTGAAGATGTCGTAGCCATCCGTACTCTCGGAGATTGGTGCGCATTCCTCGGTAGAGGCGATGTGTTCTTTTTACTCGAAGACGAGCAACAACGCAGCCTTTCAATGTTCCCCCGCATTTCTGCCTAACGCACGACGTCGTTCGAGCACTTACCCTGACTGCATGGTCAGATTCCCCGCAGATGCAGATCGACCGCCGGATCAGGAAGCCCGCGATGAATCGACGGCGCTTCCAATCAGTGAGCTTGTTACACGACTTCGTGAGATCCTCGGGGTGCGATTGGTCGCCTACATCGGCGGCGTCCGATCAACCCGTGTCGTCTCGAGCTGGGTGGGACATGGTTCGGACCCCGAGCCGACCGCCGAGGAGCGACTTCGTCAGGCGTATCACGCGGCCAAGTTGCTTACCGATCGATACGATGCGATCACAGTCCAATCATGGTTCAAAGGTATGGACCCGTCACTCGGCGATCAATCGCCCGCTCGTAAGCTCCGTGATGGCCGGCCCGAACACGAAGGCAAGGGCGTAATAGCCGCAGCGCTCTCTTTCGCATACGTTGACTGATCAGCAAGCTGCAGGCAGGCGAACCGCTACCTCCTCCGGTGCACGAAGCATGTCGCGGGTCTCGAATGCGACTTCCAGTAGTGACGAGCAGAAGCTGCTCTATGTGACTTTCTGCCGAGTATGCTCGCCATTAAGAACGTAGGGAGACATGCCATGGTCAGTCAGCAGCCAGCCACGGTTTTGCGTGCCGCTAAAGAGATGGGCGACGACTTCGCCGGCTGGCGGAAGATCCTCAGCCTCACTGCCCAGCAGGTCGCCGAGCGCGCTGACATCACCCGCGACACCCTCCGCAAGCTCGAGCACGGCGACCCGACTGTCGGATTCCACGTGGTCCTCAAAGTCGCTCGCGCCCTCGGCATCCTGAACACCCTCACCTCGGCACTCGACCCGCTAAGCACCGACCTCGGCCGCGCACGCGCTGCTCTGCTCTCCCGGCAGCGTGTGCGATGAGCCACTTCGACGCGCTCTAGGGGCGCCTCGAACTCGCCGGAAGAACATCAGCGCCTCAGCCGCCAGTGCTCGCTGTTGACGTCGAACTCGCGGCGGAGGCACCCTCCCGCTGGTTGCAGCGACGCCCCCCTTCCGACAGGTACTCCTGCCAGCCTGACTGTTACTGGAGTGTTAAGGCTGGCGAAAGGGCGCCGCTGCACCCATGGTTGTGTGAACGCCGTAGCGTCCTCGGTCGTGACGAGTCTTGAATCGTTGGAGCCCGAATCTGAAGCGAGTCGATACCGCTTTCCGGCTGTCGCTGATGTCTACTCGTACGTCGTAGGCGTGGACACGCATGCTGAGTCGCACGTGTTCGCTGTGCTCGTTGCCAGGACAGGTGCTGTGCTGGAGACAGAGTCGTTCCGAGCTGACCGGGACGGGATCGGTTCGGCTCTGGTCTGGCTGATGGAGATGCTCGTTGGTGACGTGTTGCTCGCTATCGAGGGGGCCAGCTCGTACGGGGCATTGCTGACGCGAATGGCCGAAGACGCGGGGTTCGTCGTTTGTGACGCGCGACCCTCGCGACGGGTGCGAGGCAATCCGAAGACAGATCAGTCGGATGCGGTGATGGCAGCTTTCATGGTGCTCGGCACGCCGGTCGCGAAGTTGTCCCAGCCGCGAGCGGGTGGACCCCGCAAGGCGCTGTCCTTGATGGTCACCGCGCGGCGGGAGATGGAGACCAGGTCTGTGGCGATCCGTAACCGCCTGAACGGAATCGTGCGGACCACCGATTTCGGCTTGGACACCACCATCAAGTTGGATATCGCAGGCATTCGCCGATTCACATCACCGAGCTGGATCGTCGGGGATCCTTACGAGGTGATGGCGAGGCAAGAAGTGACTCGCTTAGCGGACGAGTACCTACGTGTGCGCGACCTGCTTGCCGAGAACAAACGCAATCTGGAGCAGCTGGTGACCGAGATCGCTCCAGGGCTGTTGGACATGTATGCGGTCGGGCCGGTGACTGGGGCAATCATTCTCGGCGCCTACTCGCATCCCGGACGAGTGCGGTCCGAGGCTGCGTTCGCCGCTCTGGCTGGCGTGTCACCGATCGAAGTGTCCTCTGGAAAGACGATCCGCCACCGGCTGAATCGCGGAGGTGACCGCCAACTCAATCGCGCGATCCATACCATTGCGCTGGTTCGAATGATCCGCGATGAACGCTCCCGCATCTACCTACAGCGCCGCCTCGCCGAGGGTGCGACCAGACGGCAGGTTCTACGCTCCCTCAAACGGTACGTGATTCGCGACGTCTTCCGTCAGCTCGACAGGATCATGCGCGCGCAGCACGGGCTGCGTGCCGCGTCAGAGTCCTAGGTGGGTGCGGACAACGCCAGAGACAGGCACGATGGCCGGGTCATGTTCGAGTCACGCACCCGCACAAACAATACTGAGGCACACGTTCGGGGCGTCGGGCAAAGCCAGAGTCAGGCAATCAATGCCGGGTGATGTTCAAGCCACGACGCCGATGGAAATGCTAGCTCACCGCTATTCACGGCCTATGTGAGTGGGAACGGGCACTGCAGAGTGAAGGCACGAGGCCGGCGGCGGCGACAGCCACGTTCTTACTCAACGGTACGCAACAAGACGACGAGGGTCCAGCCGGCCCCGGTATCCGTGCGTCGAGGGATTCGCCACGCCTCCTCCAGCCCGAGCCTCGTGTAGAAGGCGACGGAGGAGTCGATGTCGGTGGTTGGGAGACACGCGCTCGAGCCGGGAGAACATTTGCTGATTCGGCCGCATTCGGCGGACGCCCGGCTTGACCTGGAGTCCGGTTCAGGGTGCAGGGTCGGAGACGTGCAGAGAATCCAACTGGGTAGGACTGGTCCACAGGTGCTCTGTCGCGGAACGGGCTGCCTCGCCGGGACAAGTAATGCGTCCGGTCAGCGGACTTGCTGCGAGTACTTCGCATCTGGCGGTGCGCAACGGTTCTTGGGAGGTTCGATTGAACCCGCCAGTTGGATTGTCCAGTTCCTTTGAGAAAGACAATCTTCATGGCGGAAAGACAATCTGCGCGGTCGGTCGACAGATATCCGGCTCAGGTACTGCCGAGGTCCCACGGTCAGGGTTTGATCGGTCGGCCATTATTCGTGGGCAATTTCTTGGAGGATCTCCGCCACCCGCGTGGGATCACCGCCGCGGTCAAGCCATTGTTCAGGGGTCTGCGGGTGGCCGTCGAGTGACAGTGCCGGCTGAGGAGCCTGCATGAATGCGTTGATGGCGGCGAGTGCCCAATCGCTCGGAATGGCCACCGCAACGATGTCGATCCCATGTACGACCGCGCGACCAGGTGCGTTTGAGAACTGCCATCCGGGATATCGGAGATCGCCGTCGTGATTGACAGCGTGCAGGTAGTGAGCTTTACGGAGCCGCTTCAAGTACGAACCCGTCACGTTTAGCCGCGCGATCACCTGCTCAGTGGAAAGCGACGTCTCCAGTGCTTGCTGGTCTTCCTCATCGTGATGAAGATGCTCGTCGAACTCCTCGTTCCCGTTCGAACGCGGAAACGCCGTCTCCGGAAGCAGCCGTGCTGCTGTGGCAACTCGTCCAGTGGCAACGGTCCCTCCCTCCCGACTCTTTGCCGCCCGCATCTGACGTGATCGCTCACGGAAATGTGGACCCACTCGGAGACTGCGAGTGACGTGTCTGTCGAAGCCGATGAATCCCCGTCGACGCCAATCCAGCATCACTTGTCCTCTGAATCCCCCATTGACGCGACGGCGCTCAGCCTGGTCCCAATCTCGAGGTAGTTGGGAGGGAACGCCACGGCCATCGTCCAGAAGGTGCTCAAACACCTCGCGGAACGTTGGCCCGCAAGCGTTGCGCCGTCGGTACTGCGCGATAAATATGGCGGCAGCGAGGGCCCACTCATCGGCGGTGTCGTCGCCGGTGAACATCTCGAAGGTGTACTTCCATACAGCAGGCGGCGGGTGGGACGCTCCTCGCCACCATGTCGGAAACGCCTGGATTGGCACTCTCACCTTCGCAATCGCGGTCGCACGCGTCGAGTCCGTCCCAAGGTGCGACCGGCGTCCGAGGGGCGGGCAGCACACGTGCAAAGTGGAAAGAATCCGGCAAAGAGGCGATTGTTTCGTATGGCCAACGGAATTATGCCATACCGAATAGGCCATACGCAGGCTCGGTCCTCGCAACGCTTGAGATGTGGCACGTGGACGCAAGGAACTGGGCGCGGACTGGAGCGAATACGCTCAGCGGTTCGCGACTTCCCTCCGTGCGACCCGCGAGCGTTTGAATCTGAGTCAGGAAGACGTCGCGTATCGCGCGGGGCTCACCAGATTCACGTATCAGAAGTACGAGAAGGGGGAGTCGAGGCCCGGGGCTCCCGTGAATCCGTCACTTCGCTCGCTCATCGGCATTGCGCAGGCGCTCGAGGTTGATCTGAGCGAGCTGCTTCCGAGGCCGATCCCGGACCTGCGGCGTCGTTGATTCGAGGTGCTGCCGTCGGGTAACGGCGCCGGGAGCGCCGGCCGGAAGGCTGTCGTGATCGCTTTCACCCGTCGACCTCGCACTTCGACGGGTGAGTAACCTTCGCGAATTGCCTACGCGCCAGAAGTTCGGGCAGCGGCACGTACAACGTGTCGTAGCGGAACCAGCGCTTAGGTTGCGTGAGGATTGGCATGATGGACGCCAGTGGCGGGCCGCCGAAGGGAGAATTCCGAGTGAGCCTTGAGTGCGACAGCTTCACTCCCCGGCGACGCGACCTGCATCAAGCCCTGGCGCGTCGTAGCAGCGAAATTGCCGGACTCTACCGTGCCGCTCTTCGCGAATTGAGTCGCCCAGTTGAACCGGGAGAAGAAGCGTCACACGTTGGGCTGGTCTGCCATTCGATGCGCGAACTCATGCTGGGGCTGCCTGGTGTTGTGTCGGAAGAGGTTCGAAAGCGCGAGGATGACGCTTCGACGCTCGCTCATCAGCTGCCGGGTATTGTGAACAAGTACCCAGACTTGGACCTGAATCTCGAATTGCAGGAGGTCCCCGTTCCCCAGGAGCTTGCTCGCCACTTCAAGCGCATGGTCGACGCCGAACGTGAGGCTGAAGGTCGCATCAAGGCGAACGCTCGTCTGTTGTTGACTGGCGATGCCGGCCTGCATTCCGGGGACGTGTCGACCTGGCTTGATACGTATCGCTATTTCCAAACTCGCGCGCACTGGGACAGAGGGCAGCGTTCCAAGCCCTTGCCGTCAAACCGACAGCTCGAAAACAAGATTGTCGTGGTTGAGGACTTGATGGAGCCGCGGGTGAGGCCATTCCTGGAGGGGCGGCCGGCGATTGAGCAGCTTCTCGCACGAATCAACGGCGAAGCGGAGGAGGTCTAGGTGGCCGAGTTTCCAAAGCCGACGCCGGCAGAGGTCAGCAATGCGATGCGTCAGGTGCCCTCGCCGCAGTTGAGACGAGTCTTCTTCGAGGGTTTGAACAATCCCCATTGGGTGATTCCGCTTTTGGAGGCGGGACAGTTCGGTAGCCCTCCAGAACCAACTGTCGACACTGAGGGATCCGTGAGAGAGAAGCCCTGGCCTGAGATCGACTATCTCGTTCGTATGGCACCGCTTGTTCCCGACGATGTCATCAGGGTGTTCATCACAATCAAGAGTTCCGCGAATTCGTGGGTGCGTCGATCGATCGTCGCGGTTGGCGCGTCATTGCCTCCCGAGAAAGCGCCGATGCTAAAGCCTGTCCTCGAATCATGGGAAGAATCAGGGTTTGGTTACCGCACCGATCCGCGCGACTTGGCCGTGCTCACCCGCAATCTCCTCAGGGGCCCCAAACCGGAAGTTGGCCGGCGCCTGGCGCGTGCCGTGTTCGGCCCCAGGGGGACCGACGCCAAGGGACGACCGGTGCTCGGTATCGACGACTATTGGTATGAACAAGAACTTCCGGGCATTGCCGAAGCACTTGGTGATAAGGCTCTCCCGCAGCTAGTGCGGTGGCTGAGAGATTGGGAAAGCTTGTCGGGCAAACTTGCCGATGGGAGTGACTACAACCCCATTTCTCGCCCAATGATCGAGACCCGAACCCGCGGCTACTCGGACGTCGAGGACGCATTGATCGATGTCGTGCGGGATGCCGCAATCAAAGAGATGGCACGCGAGCCGCAAGGGGCGGTTGCAACGCTCCTTCGCGGTGGCATGTCACTCACGAGACGGATCCTGCTGTTCGCCGCAGCACGAGCGATGACTACTGGATCCGTGGAGGTTGCCAAGAAAGTACTTGAGGCCACGATCGGTGTGCTTGACGATCCGGCCTTCGCAAATCCTGCGTTCCGGCTGGAACTCGCCGAGTACTTCAGGGCGATCGCTGCCGTGTCGGATGAGCGTATGGAGGTGCTGAGCGCGTTTCTGGAGCGTGGGCCGCTAGGCGATCGTGACGCACTGATCAGTCGGCTTCGCCGCGAAGGCGAGTCTGACGAGACGGTTGAAGAACGAGCCAGCGATTTCGCTGCACGCTGGCGGCATCGACTCCTTGCCGCGATTGGATCTCCAGCGCTCCCCGAGTCCCTTAAATTGCGGTTGCAGGAATTGAACGCTCAAGAGGGCGAGATTGAGACACCGACAGCTCCGGATTTTCGTGTCACGACCGGTACCGGCCCGAACAGTCCATTGACCCTGGACGAGCTCAGTTCGATGACGCCCGCTGAGCTGGTTGATCACCTACTGTCATGGCATCCTCCTGCAGATTCGTGGATCGGTCCAAGCCACGAAGGTCAAGGGCGTGAACTAGCTGCATTGGTTACGGCTGCGCCTCGGGCGACCTCTGGCCAAACCGATCTGGTCGTGCGGCTTCGACCGCTTTATTTGCGTTCCATCATCGAGGGTTGGGAAGCGGCACTTCAGGGTCAGCTCGAGTTGGACTGGCGTCAGGTGCTAGACGTAATTCGCTACGTCGCTACCCACGACGACGCGTCGCCCTTCGAGGCTGAGGGCGGGGACTTTGACGATGACGCCACCTTCAAACCCGCGAGACACGCTGCTATCGGATTCATCGAGGAAGCCACCAAGAAGCGCTCTGGGGATTTGCCACCCGCCGAGATCGTTGACGAACTCGGGCGCATCCTGCTCAACATCGCGAGAGACGGTCGAGCGTGGAGCCAATACATCGGGGGTGATTATGGCGATTCCACAGATCCCCTCACGCTGTCCATAAACGCGACCTGGCCCATTCAGGCCCGTGCGATAGTCAACCTGGCCGGATTCACCAGCGATCAGGATCTTCGAGCCGCGGCGCTCGACCAACTAGATGCTGAGCTGAATCGCGAGGATCCGTTCGACGCCTTGTCTGCCGTTGTCGGTGAGAGTCTCCCTCGGCTGTACCTCTCAAATCAAGATTGGCTCCTGCCTCGAGTGCCTCGGCTATTTGGCACCGCACAATCCATCTCACGCAAACAACAGATCGCGCTCTCGACTGCGCTTGCGACTCAGTACATTCACTCCGTCACGCTTGAAATACTCCGGGGGGCGGCTCTGGCCGCGATGCGTCTGGATTCGCCTATCGCGGTCGGCTGGCACGGATCGAGGGAACCTGAGCAACTGATGGGCGAATGGATCATCACGACGTACGTCCGCGGAGAGCTGCCGATCGACGACGAGTTAATGATCACCTTCTTCCGTGATGAGCCGGCCGAAATACGAGGCGACGCAATCGGGCATGTTGCCTGGACCTTCATGCAGGCAGAAGAGGTCGATAGTGAAATACGGGAACGCTTAGAGATCTTGTGGGACGAGCGGGTAAGCCACGTGCGTGCGCACCCCGGCGACAAAGCAGAGATCAAAGACTTCTACTGGTTCATCCGCAGCCGGAAGTTCGAGCCTGCATGGTGGGTCCCAAGATTGCTAGCAGCGCTCGAGATTGATCCAGACCTTCAAACGCACGGGATGATCGACGAGGACTTGGCCGCCGCAGCGCCCGATTTCCCTCGCCAGGTTCTCCAAGCCGTGATCGCGCTGGCTTCCGCTCACGGGGGAGGCATGTACGGTTTTTATGAGCTCGCCGTTCCCGCGGCGCTCGCGTGGGCTCTCACCGGCGACGACGACGACGATCTGGTCCAACAGGCGCGTCGGTTCATGAATGAACTCGCGGAGCGAGGCGACATCCACATTGAGAGCAGGGTACGTCGGGTCGACACTTTTCGGCCGCCAAGAGCCAGCTGAAGTGCGTGCGCGTCATAGCTTGACGATGTCGCTGCTCGCTCAGGGGGGAGTCATTGCTGACGCGTGGGAAGGTCTTCGCCAGCGATGCGATGAGTCTGCTGCGTATGGGTAGCAGGTGCGACTGAAACGCCGGCTACTAACGGGACGGCAGTTTCGACAAGTTTCTTGACGGCAAAGCAAGAAGGGCGTCTCGCTCTTCTACAACGGAGAGCAAGGCCGCGGCGTAGTTGTTGAGTTGGTCGTGAAGGTCCTGGTTTTCAGCCACTAGGCGGCTGTTTCGTTCTCGCTCGTGACGTAGCTGTTCCCTCAGGCGATCCACTTCCGGCTTGCTCCGATTCAGTTCGGCCGCCCGTCGTTGGAATTCCCTGTTGAGGTCAGCATTGTCGTGAGTCAAGCGATGCCGCTTCACCCCTGCAAGCTCGGCCAGTCGTACGCCTGTGAGCGGGCCAGTTGCGCGGCCCTCTAGAAGATCTGTCGCTGCGGCCTCGAGGGCCTCTCGGATCGCCGTGGGGTCGTTGTTCAACGTTTGCTCCCGTGTTCGTGATCATCGATGAAGTGTTGAATTCGTTCGGCTACTTCGCGCCCTCGTGCGTACCGGATGGGGGGTGCTAAACGGTCGTCGACGAGTTCTTGCTGAGTGGCTCGGAGCTTGTCGATGTCGTCGTCGGTTCGGGCCGCGTTGCGGCAATTCGGGCTGCAATTGCCGAGGACTGGTTCTGGAACATCTCTTGCACAGAGTGCGGTGGCTCGATTGAACACGCAGTGAAGTCCGTCTCCTTGGTAAATCTGGAGTACTGGGTCCGACAGCATCTGCGAAGCCTGGCGATTCGTTGGAAGAACTCGACCGGCGTACTTCGCGTTGGCCGCGCTGGTCCTATCTCGGAGTTCATTCGCTGCCGGCCCACTGATGTGCCCTTCGGAATCTAGGTAGCGGTCCATCTCGGCGAATTGTTCTATCCGCTGCAACCAGCGCTCCATCGCGATCTCGCCGGGGAAGCCCGACGCGTAGGTGCCGGAGTAGCCCTGGGTGATGTGCGTGGAAATGTGGCCGTATTGGATGGCCGCCGCGACCAATCCGCGAGGTCTGCGAACGATGTGCCAGGCAAGGGTTCGGCGGAACCGTCTGGGTGTCAATCGGCCGTCGGGATCTGCAGGGATCGCGTCGGAGCGCCCATGTGCGTCGCAGTAGGTGCTAATCCAGTCGATGAAGCGGGAGATCTCCGTTGTGGCTCGGGCGGTCGTTAGGGCTGTCCCAGCTCGCGCGTTGTGTCGCTCTGCTGCGCCGCGGACTCGAGCCGGCCTGATCGAGGCCGGGAATAGCAGTTCAGTTCCGCTGATCTCCGCGAGTTCTGTGAGCAGATCCACGGCCTGGGACGCGAGCGGGTGCACCACCCATGGGTTGCCATCGAGTCGCCCGGTCGGGATCTTTGCTCCGCTGCTGTCTTGCGCTGCCTTCCAGCGAGTCCCGCGGACCTCCCAGAGTCCGGTTGCTGGGTTCTGGGATGCACAGTTGGCCCGGAGGGTTAGTACTTCCCCGGGACGCATCCCTGAGAGGTAGGAAACCACGACAAAGCAGGCTGTCTGAAGTAGCTGAGCGAGCGGGACCACGTCATTCCATCGGACAAAGCGCCCATTCCAAAGGTGACCGTCGATCTGTCCTCGACATTCGGTCAGAAGATAGCTGTCGTCGTCCAGCGGCATGCCGCTAGCTTCGATGAGCTCGCGATCGTAGGTGGAATGACTCAGTCCATAACTTCCCGTTAGCCGTCCGAGATGCGTCCAGTTGATCTGCGGTACTTGCGTGTCGGGGTGTATGCGTCCGGGTAAGCCAAGACCGAGCGATCGAAGGCGCCCTAGTGCTTCAAGGAGCCGTGTCTGACGCGCCCCAACGATATGGGGCGTGCGGGGCCCGGCTTCGCTATATCGCCAGCTCGCCGATGACAGCTCCCAATACTCGCGGTAGGCGTCGATGATGTCACCAGCGAAATCTTGCGTGAACCTCAGTGCCCACGACAGCAGAGGAAGGATGGTTTCGTCGGCTATGCGCGGCGTGCGGTTGCCAGACGCCGACGGTTTGAGCCCAAGTATGTCGGCTGCGGCTTCGTTGTTCCAGGGCGACCGTTCCGCCAGACGAATCGCTTCCGGCACAAGCGAGCGATTCGCCCATAGGCGTCGAGTCTCTGTGATGATTTTCTGGATGGCAGGTGTAGCGAGCCCCGCTTCCAGGCAGTCGGCGAGTAGCTCGTCGAGGTGCGTCTCAGTGACACTTTGCAGTGACGCGATCTCGTGTTCATCGCACCATGCGAGGAACCTCGCAAGCGGCGTCAAAGCCTGCGCAATCGTTGACAGTGCGATTTCGGTTCTATCGGCCGGGCCGCCCTGTACCGGTCTAACGGACTCGCTGTTGATCAGCATCCACAGATAGACCTTCAGGTCCGCTCGAAATGCCGCGGGGAATCGCGAGAAGTTGATGCTGTACTTGATCGCGTGGTCCTCGTGGATGCCAGGCGTGAGGTCCCAAGTATCGTCGCCGAAGATGGAAAGCGCGCTGGGGGCCGCATCGGGTCGAAGCGGTCGCCGGAGCAGTACTGGCGTGTTCGGCCCTAGGGCATTGCCTTCGGAGGAGTTGAGGAGGGTCACAGAAGATCCAGCTTTCCGTCGAGTAACTGGTTCACCAATTGCCTGTCGGCCTCGGTCACGTCGGCCATTGCAGCGGCAAGGTCGACCTGCTGGCGGTCTAGAAGGTCGCGGAGTTGATCCGCCGCTGTCCCAAAGCGGGCGCCCCACACTTCCGCAGGTAGCTCGGCCTGCCGTGCGTAGAGGGCTTCATAGAGGGCCGCCTGTGTCTTGACGTGGCGTGGAGCTGATAGCGCGTTCGGGCAGCCCAAGCACAACAAGAAGGATGCTTTGCAAGCCTCACCTGAGGGTGAATAGGGGCTACTCAGGTGGTCGACGCATGCTGTTGCCACAGTGTCTAACCTTCCCTGCACCAGCATTTTGAACTGTTCGACGGGTATGCCCAGCCGTTTGGCTGCCGAAACTGGATCTTCTGCGGCGGCCCGAAGATCGGCGTCATCGAGCGCGCGTACGACGTTGGCGTGTTGAATCCGCTCAACCTCACGATCGAGCGCTTGAGACACGACCGCCTGATAGACGGGAAGCGCCGAAGCATTTCGGGCCAGGTAATGGTCGGCGAGGGTCCGAGCGCTATGCGCGACAGGGCGCTGATGTTGCTCCACGAATGTTCGGCGGAGCCTGCGCGAGTCGATCGCGCCGAGGTCGTGACCGTCTTTCCCTCGTGGTCGCCACTGCTGTAGCGCCCCCCGGCCGAGAGGGCGAAGCCGCGGGCCGCCCGGTACATGGTTATTAGGCACGACGCTCAAGCAGACCAGCAAGTGACTGCTGCCGATCACGGTACGTGCACGACCGCACAACTCAAACGCGATGCGGTAGAGCCCCGCCGGCGATGAGAAGTCGTCGCGGCCATTCACGAACGGGTGCGAAGAGGTAAGTGCGAGGTCCATTGCGGCGTCGTAGCGACCCCGCCTTGGCTTGATGGCACGCGTGTGGACTAGCGGCGCCTCGTCGACCTGATCGTCCGCTCTAGTGTGATCAGAGCGAAGCTCCCTGACCGTCCCGAAATTGTGACCGGTGGCGCACGCCAAGAGAACTGCCAGCGCGGTGACCTCAGAGAAAGAGGGGAATAGAGCCCGCAGGATTTCATAGGACTGCTCACGTGCAAGCCAGCGTGCCTTCGATCGACTCGCTAGAGCGGCCCGCTCCGTAGCGTCGCCGCTTTCGGCGACTAGCCGCAACAGTTGCTCCCGCGAGCCAGGTTCGGAGCCATGTCCCTCCAGCACGGCGGCCGCTACTTCCCGTTCGAGCTGGCGAACCCGTACGAGAGCGGCTCGCACTTCCTTACGCGCGGCTCGCTGAATCTGACGAAATTCGAAGTCTGAATATGCAGTGGCGGCGGTTGTCTGCCGAGCTGGACCCAGAGGCGCGAAGAGGGCTTCCCTGAACTCGGCGGGCACGTCATTGACTGACCGAAAGAGTGTCCGAAGCATTTGGAGCAGCGAGTTGGTGTACCGAGTGTGTTGTAGCCGAAAGGGGGCGATGTGTGCAGGTGAAAGCTGGTCCAGCTTGGTCGGCGGCCTCCGACTCTCGCCGAGGGATCGAGCGAACGTGCGGGCGCCGGAGTAGAGCGACATTGCGGATTCGAGGGTCCGACGAGATCCCGTGGGTCCGGTGGCTGCTTCAAACCCGAAAACCACCGCAGCTTCGATTTCAGGCGCGAGACCCAGGCGCCTGAACGGAAAGCTCTTCGGCTCACCGCCATCCTCGGGGTAGAAGCGGACGACGAGCTCTCCTTCGCTCTCGATTATGCGTGCCGGACGCTTGTCTGAAGGATTCGGCAGGGAAGCACGCACCATTCAGATCACCTCGTCCTCCATGAGCCGGACTCGCGGATCTTCGGCGAGCAGAGCGGAGAGCGACTCGGCGTTGAGGGCTGCCTTCCCGTGCTCTAGAAGGAGGCGGGCCTCCAAATGGCGGAACGGCTCCAGATAAATATCCCGCGTGGTGCTCACGTCAGCGTGGCCGAGCAATGTTTGCACCAGTGACCACGTGTCGCCGAATTGCTCTCGGAAGTCTTGGCGATACTCATCGTCGTGACCGTTGAAACGAGAGGACCAAACCATTCGCCCTACTGCGTACCAACGCAACGCAAAGCTGTGGCGCAGCATGTGCGGGTGGCATTCGAGCCGGTCCACCCCCGCCTTCTCAACGCGGGTATTTGCTCTATCGAATGCCTTGTACCAAGCCTTCTTGGGTCGGGGAAGGCCGTTCTCGTTCAGCCAAAGCATTGCCGGTTGCAGGCCTTCAGGCTCATGAACGAACAGCTTGAGGCGCTCTGAAGGCCGCAGCTCGTTCAGCCGCATAGTCATGGGTGAGGCGAGGCCCGGGCGTCGAATTTTCAGCACGCCGCTCTCAGATGCATTCTCAACGATCAACTTGTCGGGCAGCTTGTCGTAACGGCCGGCCGCTTGCGCCATCCGCACTGCACGAGCACGTTCCGTGTCCCGGTAAATCGCTATCGACTGCAAGACATTTCGCTCTAACCAATATGAGCGTCCCCTGCCTCGTTTCCCGCAGGCGTCAGCCAGACGGAAGGCGGTGTATCTGCCGCCGCCCGCCCTCCGGTCCAATTCGCTCATTAGTACGCTGCTCCACTCGTGGAGCCGTAGACCGCCGCCGTAAAGGCCGTCCACGAATGCCGCATCGCGAGATTGGGTTCTCGGCCGCCAACGAGTTCGCTCGTGTCCGTCTTCGCTGATGCCGTGAATTCCGAGATTTCTCCAACGCACATATGCGCGCGGCGAAAGCCACTTCACGTCATTCCGGCGAACCACCGAAGCCCGGAAGTCAGCAAGGTGGGCTGCGCGGTTCCATGCGGTGCCTCGTACACCAGGAGCCGCGAGGAGTTCCGGAATAGGAATGGCGCCGAGGACACGACTTGCGAAGCGGTAGAAAGCCGTGATCGCTGCTAGGTCGGTCATCCACGCCTTGCCTGAGATACGCCGCGGGTTTCGACCATCCGTCAGCCGCCAAAACTTGAAATCGGCCAGATCGACTTCGCTAGCCTCGTCCCAACTCTTTCCCGAGTGCTCCAAAAAGTTCATCAGCAGAGCCATGGAGTAGGAGTACCTGCGGTTCGTGTCCCAGCTGAGGTTCCGCATTTTCGCCCCTGCGAAGAAGCGGTTTACGGCGTCGTGAAGCTCGCCTCGATGGTCGACAAGGAACGGTCGTTGCGGACGCTTCAACTGCACCTCAGAGTCGGGCTCTGAGTTGAACGCCCGCTGCAGCAGTTGGTCCTGACGAACGGCAAGTTTCTCGGGCACGAAGCAGACGCGCCATCGCGTCTCGGGGGTGGCCATGGGCCCAGTCTCGCGTCCCCGGCGACGTAAAGCCAGCAACACTCACAAAAGGGCGGGAGAACGTACGGGATCGACGGTGCCGCGCACCGCGCGGCGGTCGCCAGCGGGCACGTGACCGTCGCGTTCCTCGCCGGGGGAGTGGACCGCCTCTATCCGGCCGGTCACAGCGACCTGCTCCGCCGGGTCGCCGAGACCGGGCTCCTCGTCGGCGAGCTGCCGTGCGGCTCGACACCGACGCGATGGCGTTTCCTGATGCGCAACCGGCTCATCGCCGCCGTCAGCGGTGCGACGATCGTCGTCGAGGCCGGCCACCGCTCCGGCTCCCTCAACACCGCCGGGCACGCCGCCGAGATCGGTCGGCCGCTCGGCGCTGTGCCCGGTCCGGTGACCTCGCCGGCGTCGGCGGGCTGCCACCGCCTCATCCGCGAATACGCCGCGACCTGCGTCACCACGGTCGATGAGATGGCCGAGCTCGCCGACCCGCTGGGCGCGTCGGGCGGGCCGGACGACGGGGACGATGCCGGCGGGCTGGGAAGCAGCGCGGACGACCGCGCCGTGCTCGCCGCTGCGTCCATCCGCGGCGGTCGGGAGGCGGACGAGCTGTCCCAGGTCACGGGACTCACGCTGCCCTCGGTCACCGCCGCGCTCGGCCGCCTCAGCCTCTCCGGCGCCGTCCGCTCCACCGCGACGGGCTGGGAGGCCACCCGGTGACGCGGACAGGGCTAGCCTGCGACCAGTTCCCAGGCGACGACGCCCGCGAGGCAGAGGTAGACCACTCCCGCCGCGACGCTCAGCGTCCGGCCTGCGGAGGGCTTGGCGGCCAGGCGGCGCTGGAGCGTGCTGGCCAGGAGGCCGACGGCCGTGTCCACGATGTAGCCGATGAGCATGAAGCAGAGGCCGAGCACGATGAACTGCGCGACGCTCGATGCGGCCGACCCCAGGAACTGCGGGAGGAAGGCCAGGAAGAACAGCGCCATCTTCGGGTTGGTGAGATTCACCACGAGCCCCTGCCGGAACCACCGCGCCGTGCGCGGGCTGGCCGCGAACGACGCGCCGCGGCGCGCATCGAGGAATGCCCGGGCGGACAACCAGATCAGATAGACGCCGCCAACGACGCGGATCACGCTCAATGACCACGGGTACTGCCGGACGAGTTCTCCGACTCCGGCCGCGACGACCACGGAGTAGACGAGCACGCCGAGGGCGACCCCGGCCGAGGCGCGCAGCGCTGCGCTCCGGCCTCCCGAAATGCCGACCGCGAGCATGTACGCCATGTCCGTGCCCGGTGCGATGCAGATGAACAGGCTGGCAAGGAGGAAGACAGGGATGACCGTGACGTCGATCACAGCGACAGCGCAGCGCCGGCGGCGGGGTTCTGATGCCGATGCCGGTCGACGCGCGCACGGTTGCCACACCCCGGACTGCACCACCGCTGGTTGCGCCGCGACCGATGGAAGATCTGACCGCAACCGGGTGCCTCGCACACCGCGATCGCCCCCAGATCGTCGCGGGCGAGGAGATCGACGGTCGCCGCCGCCAGAACGCCGAGAAGGGCCGGGAAGCCGGTCCCGGCCGCCAACCGGCTCGCGCCGGCACCGGCGCCGGCACCGGTCCCGAGAAGCCTCGTCACGCCGGCCGCGACGACACGGTCGTTGATGAGGTCCACATCGTCGGCGTCGAGGTCGGCGTGCAGCGCGGCCGCGTGCAAGAGCCGACTTGTGGCGTCCCGCTGCGCCACGACCACGGCGAGGTCCACCCGGTCGCCGGCGAGAGCGGGCAACCAGGCCGGCTCGGCGTCGACCCAGCCCAGGAACTCGTCGACGGTGCCGATGAGCTCCTCCCGGTGATCGCCCAGGCCGATCGTCGTATTGACGAAGTCGACGGCCAGATGGTCGCCCAGCCACATCCAACGTCTGCGAGGAATCACCCCGACATCATGACCCCGTAATGCCAAGTTGTGCAAAAACCATTACACGGAACGGATCAGCGAGGGTCGCTGCAGCCGAGGCACGCAGACGCGGGGGATGCTGGAGGAGTGCAACTCCCGGACGCGATCGACGGGTACGCGCGCCACCTCCAGGTCGAGCGCGGGTACTCCGCTCAGACGGTGCGCGCCTACCGGTCCGACCTGGCGGCGCTCGCCGCGTTCGCCGCCGAACGCACGGTGGCGGACACGGACGGACTCACCCTCGACGTGCTGCGCGACTGGCTCTGGGAGGGATCCCAGCGCGGTCTCGCCAAAGCGACGCTCGCCCGACGCTCCGCGACAGCACGCGGGTTCAGCGCCTGGGTGACTCGCACCGGAGGCGAGACCGTGGACCCCGCCGCGCGCCTCCGGGCACCCCGGGCGGACAAGACCCTCCCGCGCGTCATCACGCGGTCGCAGATGGACGAGCTCCTCGCAGCGCTCGCCGCCCTCGCAGCCGACGGCGATCCGGGCGCGTTGCGCGACCTGACCGTCATCGAGCTGCTCTACGCCACGGGCGTGCGCGTGTCCGAGCTGACCGGGCTCGACGTGGACGACGTCGACCTCGATCGGCTCACCGTGCGCGTGCTGGGGAAGGGTGCGAAAGAACGCGTCGTCCCGTTCGGCGTGCCCGCCCGCAACATCCTCCGCCGTTACCTCGCGGAGGCGCGGCCGGCACTCGCCGTCGCGCGCTCCGGACCGGCGCTGCTGCTCGGTGCGCGCGGCGGACGCCTCGGCACCCGCGCCGTCTACGAACTCGTCGCCGGGCTGCTCGAGGGGATCCCGGGATCAGGTCCGGCAGGACCGCACGCCCTCCGCCACACCGCAGCCACGCACCTCCTGGACGGGGGCGCGGACCTGCGCGCCGTGCAGGAGATCCTCGGCCACGCCAGCCTCGGCACCACCCAGATCTACACGCACGTCTCCACGGAGCGGCTCAAGGAGAGCTACCGGATCGCGCACCCGCGCGCCTGATACGCCCGCCTCAGACACCCGCGTCACCCGTCGCGGCCGAGGGGCAGCAGCACCGACGGCGGCACCCGGTCGAAGAACAGCAGCGGCGAGACGTAGGCGCCGTCCACCCGAACACCGACGTGGAGGCACGAGTCGCCGCAGTGTCCACCCGACGCCCGGAGGCCGATCACAGAGCCGCGCGCGACGGACCGACCGGCGGTGAGGTCCGTCGCCAGCGGCTCGTAGCTCGAGAGCACACCGCCGCCGTGGTCCAGCGTGAGTACCGGCCTGTCCACGACGACCCCGGCGAACCGGACGGTCGCGTCGGCCGGCGCCGTCACGTGCAGCTCGGGCGTCGCGGCCAGGTCGATGCCGCGGTGCCCGGCCGTGTACGGCGTCGGGGGAGCGGCGTAGGCGCCGACCACCCGGGGCGGCACGAGCGGCCACGCCCACCGCGGCGCGGAGCCGGGCACGGCGGCGCGTGCCGGCGTCGACGCGGCCGGAGCGATCACGGGCGTGGCGTGCGCAACGGCAGATCCGGGCGCGAGCACGGCCGCGGCACCCGCTGGCGCACCGGTCAGCACCACTCCCGCCGCCACCAGGCCGAGAGCCCGCACCCGCCACGCCCGCACCCGCCATGCCCGCACCCGCCACGCCCTCACCCGCCACGCCCTCACCCGCCCGGCGGCACCGCCTGCGATCTCCCTGCCCCGTCGTCCCATCGAGCCCCCTCCCGTCACGTCCACCCTCATGGGGCCGCGGACGGACGGCGGGGCGCGAGCGCGAATGGTGGAGAACGGTCATTCTGCACATCCGACGCATGTCGATATTGCCCTGCGGCGATCCGGGCGTACCGTGTCTAGCGCCGGTTCGCGCTCGCCAGGGCGGGCCAGCGGACGACGGCGGCACACAACCGAACAAGGGGAAGACATGTCAGGACAACGCAGCGGCACCGATGAGGCCGGGAACGAGGTCACCCACCAGCCCAGTGGCGCGATGCGGCGCAAGGCGACGGGACTGGCCATCGCGGCGGCCGTCGGCGGCTTCCTCTTCGGTTTCGACTCGTCCGTCATCAACGGGGCGGTCGACTCGATCGGCACGCACTTCGAGCTGAACGCGTTCGTC
>Ga0153993_100190_pt1 | contig 22201 bp, 22 predicted proteins | sample TSNC077MetaG_FD_104706 | JGI IMG/M metagenome (GOLD analysis project Ga0153993, IMG submission 104706) | Attine ant fungus gardens microbial communities from North Carolina, USA - TSNC077 MetaG | ecosystem: Host-associated > Fungi > Mycelium > Unclassified | place: USA: North Carolina, Lumber...
GATCCCGATGGCGGCGCTCGCCGCGGTCATGATGATCGTCGCGCTGCAGACCGTCGACTGGCACAGCGTGCGCCCCTCCACCCTGCGCCGGATGCCCGTGCCCGAGACCCTCGTCATGCTCACGACCGTCGCCGTCACCGTCGCGACCGGCAACCTCGCGATCGGCGTCGGAGTCGGCGTGCTGCTCGCCCTGGTGCTCTTCGCTCGCCGGATCGCGCACGTCGTGCGGGTCTCCCGCGAGGTGTCGGAGGATGGATCCGTCGCCCGCTACCGCGTGCACGGCCCGCTCTTCTTCGCCTCCAGCAATGACCTCGTCGATCAGTTCTCGTACGCAGACGACCCCGAACGCGTCGTCGTCGACCTGAGCGCCTCCCACGTCTGGGACGCCTCCAGCGTCGCCGCCCTCGACGCCGTCGAGACCAAGTACGCCGCCCACGGAGCCGAGGTGGAGCTCGTTGGGCTGGACGAGCGCAGCCAGGCGTTCCACGGGCGGCTGTCGGAACGCGTGGTCCGCGAGACGTGACTCTTTGTGGGTGCGAGGGCCTCCCCACCCGCGAGATGTCACGTCTGGTGAGCGGTCATAGGTTCGCGCGGTAAGGTCGCGGGTGCGGCCGGAGCAGGCCGCGGGATGGAGGCGCGCACGATGACCGACGCGAATGGGACTCCCGGCGGGGTCGCCCCCGGCTGGTACGCCGACCCGTACGGCGCCGCGCCGCAGCGCTGGTGGGACGGCACGCAGTGGACCGGACACGTCTCGCAGGCCGCGGTGCCGCAGCCGGCAGCCACGCAGCCGCAATACCCTCAGTACCAGCAGCAGACGGCGGCCGTGCGCCCCGCCCGCCCCGAGCTAAACCCGGCGACGCCCGTCGGGACCGTGTGGATCTGGCTGGTCGCCCTCCTGCCCCTGCTCACCGTCGCGCTGCTGCCGACGATCCAGATCCACCTCCCCGAGATCGACCTCAACGACCCCACGCCGACCATCCCCGACCCGATCGGCCTCATCGGCGGCCCCTGGTACTTCGTGCTGATCGGCGTCAGCTGGCTGTCGTACGCCGCGCTGGTGGTCTTCAGCTGGCTCGACTACCGCGAGCTCACGCGCCGCGGCGTCGTCCGTCCGTTCCACTGGGCCTGGTCGTTCCTCAGCTCGATCGTCTACGTCATCGGCCGCACCGTGATCGTGCGCGGCGTCGCGAACCGCCGCGGAATGGCGCCGATGTGGGGCGCGATCGCCGTCGTCGCCCTGTCGTTCATCGTGTCGACGATCTGGACCATCACTCTCACGACCAGCATCTTCGACCAGATCTCCCGGATGGCCTACACCGGAGCCTGAGAGTCCCGTGTCCCTGACGGCCGCCCGCGTCCGTTATGATGGCTGACGTGCACCTGCTCGCAGGCGCCGAGGAGACGTCGCATAGTTCGGCCTAGTGCACCACCCTGCTAAGGTGGAGTCCCCGTAAGGGGACCGAGGGTTCAAATCCCTCCGTCTCCGCCAGAGAAGCCCCCGGAATCGCCGTGATCCCGGGGGTTTTTTCATCTCCGAATCGGCTGCCCCCACAGAAAACCCACAACCGCGCGGGCTGCCGCGTCATCCAACCGGGCGGAGACATCGTCCAGGTCATCCTCGAAGAGGTCGGCGTAGATGTCAGAAGACGGGCATCGTCGGCGTCGTCAGTTGCGTCGCGCGAGTCGCCTTGGCCGCCGGAATCGCCGGACTCATGAACCGGGGTCAGCCGCTCAACGTCGCGTGATCACGATGGGGCAGCCGGGAGATCGCACACTTCCAGTTCCTGTTCTGGGTCGCCGTCACCGCGCCGGTCGTCCTCATCATCGCCCAGGTGCAAATCGGGATCGCGATGAACTTGCAAGACTGGGCACGCATCGGCCGCCTCGCCGCCGTTCTCTCGTCACCGGTCAGGGCACGCGGCTCGTCGAGCTGCGCACGATGAGTTCCGGCGTGAATGTCGTCGATGTGGGCGGCTTCCCGTCCAGGAGGTCCTCGAGCCGATCGAAGGCCTCGCGTCCGAAGCGAGCACCCGGGCGGCGGATCGTGCTGAGCGGAACCACGGCGTCCTCGGCGAAATCGATGTCGTCATAGCCGACGATCGCCACGTCCTCCGGCACGCGGATACCTCGCTGGAGCAGGCCGTGCAGAACGCCGATCGCCACGAGGTCGTTGACGGCGAAGATCCCGGCGTACTCGTCGGCGGCCACGAGGGAGGCGAGCTGTTCCGCCGCCTCACGGCCCGCCCTGATGGAGCGTTGAGCCGTCGGAAGCTGGGTCAGTCGGACTTCTGTGGCTGCCGCGTCCACGGCCCTGCGAGCTCCGTTCCACCGGTCCTGGACGGCGTCGATGTCGAGCGGGCCGCCGACGAAGTACAGGTGTGTGCAGCCGATCCGGAGCAGGTGCTCTGCCGCGAGCGTGCCGCCCTCGGTATCGTCGACCGACACGGTGGAGCATTCGGCAGGACCGCGATGCTTGTCCAGCAGCACCACCGGCGTGTGAGAGCGGGCGAAGGCCGCGATCTCGCTCGAACGGTCGACGACCGGCGAGAGCAGGAGGCCGCTCACCTTCTGCGCGCCGAAGAAGCGCAAAAGCTGTGTCTCGCGCTCGGCCGACCCGTCGGAGTTGGCGATCACCACCTCGTACCCGGCCGCGGTGGCCGCGTCCTGCACGCCTCGGGAGAAGCTTGAGAAGAACGGGTCGCCGACCTCGTAGGTGAGGTGCCCGATGATGCGCGAGTCCCCGGTGCGCAGCGCCCGGGCGGTCGAGTTGGTGACGTAGCCGAGGTCGGCGATCGCCTGTTCGATCCGTCGGCCGGTCGGAGCCGCCACCTTGTGCGGGTGGTTCAGGTAGTTCGACACGGTCCCTGCCGACACGCCCGCCATCCTGGCGACGTCGCGAACCTTCACGATCGCCATTTTCCCTCCTCGTCGGGACATCGTAACGCTGTCGCATTAAATCGTTTGCATTCCCGCGCGTTAAATCGTTATTATCGTGCCGACCCTCCGCCCGAAAGGAACGACGATGTTTCGCACCACACGTGTCATCACCGCCGCGACACTGGCCCTCGGCGGCCTGCTCGCCGTCGCGGGCTGCTCCGGCAACGACCAGGGGAACGCCCCGCAGACGCTCGAGACCGACCCCGCGAAGATCAGCGGTTCGATCACGTTCTCGACCTTCTGGACCTACGCCGACCAGAAGCTCATCGACGGCTTCACGAAGAAATACCCGAACGTGAAGGTGAAGCTCGACTTCAGTGCCGCTGACAATTACGCGACCAAGCTCCAGACCCTCGCCTCCAGTGGCGACCTGCCGGACGTGTTCGCGGCCCAGGGCCCGACGCTGATCGCCCTCGCGAAGGCCGACCAGCTCTACAACCTCGACAAGGCTCTCGCGACCGCGCCGGCCGACGGCGAGGCGTCGTCGTGGCGGGACTCCTTCAACGCCGACCTACTGACCGGCGCCAACGCCGGGATCGAGGAGAAGGACGGCGAGACGTTCGGCGTTCCGTTCAACGCGATCAGCGTTGCAGCCATCTACAACAAGGACCTCTTCGAAAAGGTGGGCATCACGCCGCCGACCACGTTCGACGCGCTGCTGTCGAACTGCACCGCCCTCAAGAAGGCGGGCTACATCCCGATGTCCCTGACGGGCTCCACCTGGATCGACTGGTGGCCCAGGCTCGCCTGGGACCAGACCATGCGCGACGACAAGGTCGCGGACTTCTCCGTCGACGAGCCCGGGTATGTCGCAGGCTTCGAGAAGGTCAAGCAGATGGTCGACGCCGGCTGCTGGTCCGACTCGCAGATCTCCACGGATATCGCGGGCGAGACGGCGCTGTTCCTTCAGCAGAAGACCGCACAGTTCGTCTCCGTGCCGGAGAACTTCCTGCAGAGCGTGGCGGACGGAGCGTCGTTCGATCTGGGGACGTATGTGCTGCCCGCCATCGATGGAGCGACACCCAATCGCACACTGGGCGGCGGCAACGCGAACGTCCTGGCCGTGAACGCGAGATCGAAGAACGTCTCAGCCGCGGTGGCCTTCGCCAAGTACCTCACCTCGCACGCGGTGGAGACCGAGCTCGCGTCGACGCAGTACACGATCCCGTCCATCGACGTCGACTTGAGCAGCGACAATCCGCTGATGTCCGCGTACCTGGAGGCGGCCGGCAACGGCTTCGTGAATCAGGATCCGTACCTGCCGAACTTCTCCACCTCCGGTGCGACAACACTGACGTCGGAGGTGCTTCCCAAGCTGATCCTCGGCCAGCTGACGCCCGAGCAGGCAGCCGAGGCCACGGCCGACCTCTTCCAGAAGTAGCAGCCGATCCGGGCGGGTGAAGCGCCCGCCCGGATCGCCGGTCCGTCTGGGCAGCCCCGTCAGGCCCAGCCACACAGAAAGGTGCGGGATCATCCGAACACAGACGAAGCCCCGACGGCGCTACACCCGGCGCCCCTCCCGGCTCGGCATCCTGCTGGCCACGCCGGCGATGGCGCTGCTGGCGCTCTTCCTCATCTGGCCGATCGGCGTCTCGGCGATGTACTCCACCACGAGCGCATCGGGGTTCGGCGACATGGAGCCCGTCGGATTCGACAACTACGCCCGGGCGTTCGCCGACGCCGAGCTGTACGCCGCGGTGGGAAGGAACATCCTCTTCGCCGCGATCGTAGTCGTGCTCTCGGTCGGGATCGGGTTCCTGCTGGCCTACGCGCTCTATCTCCGGGTCGGCGGATGGCGTGCGTTGCAGGTCGTCTACATGGTCCCGTACATCATGCCTGTTGTCGTCACCGCGATCATGTGGCAGTTCATCCTCGAACCAGAGACGGGGCTGCTCAACTCCGTGCTGCGCGCGGCGGGTCTGGACGCGCTCGCCGGGCCCTGGCTGACCGCCCAGTCGACAGCGCTGCCGACCGCGGCGCTGATCCAGTCGTGGGTGCTAGTCCCCTTCGCGATGCTGCTGCTCTTCGGCTCGATGGTCTCGCTGCCCGCCGAGGTGCTGGAGGCGGCCTCCCTCGATGGCGCAGGGCACCTGACACGGATGGTTCGGGTCGTGCTGCCGATGATCCGGCCCACCCTGATCCTGACGATCGGCGTGATCGCGCTGCAACTGTTCCGGTCGTTCGACCTGGTCTACCTGCTCACCAAGGGCGGGCCGATCGGGTCGACGACGATCGCCACCCTGTTCGTCTTCGTCCAGGGCTTCGTCAACAACGAGTACGGCTACGCCAACGCGGTCGGCATCATCATCGGTCTCGCGCTCGTGATCGTCGCCGTCACCCCTCGCATCGTGCAGGCCGTCCGCCGGTCCCGCACGGGAAAGGCCACCGCATGAGCGTCGAGAGCTCTCTTTCCGCGCCGGTTCGCCGACGGGAGGCGGCCGGTGCGCAGCCGCGCAACCGCGCGGGGACCCGGGCGCGCCGTGCGCTGCCGTCCCTCCTCGCCTGGGCGTGGGCACTGCTGTCGCTCTATCCGCTGGCCTGGCTGGTCATGCAATCGTTCCGGAGCGACGCCGACATCCTGTCACGGCCGTGGGGCCTCCCGGTCGACGGCCGCCTCGACGGCTACGCGAAGGCCTTCGAGAGCACTCCGCTGGTGCAATATTTCCTCAACAGCCTGGTCGTGACGGTGTGCGTCGTGCTCGTCTCCGTGGCGTGCTGCACGGGAGCCGGCTACGCCTTCTCGAAGCTGCGCTTCCCCGGCAGCAACACCGTGTTCGCGGTCTTCATCGGCGTGCTCGTCGTCCCAGCGCCGGTGCTGCTCCTCCCCGTGTTCCTGATCTCGCGCGACCTCGGCATCCTCGACAGCTACATCGGCCTGATCGGTCCCTATGCGGCCGGTGTGCTGCCGCTCGGGGTCTTCCTCATGAAGACCCACTTCGACTCCATCCCGGCCTCGTTCGCAGAGGCGGCGGAGATCGACCGGGCGACGCCGTGGCAGACCTTCGTCATGGTGATGCTGCCGCAAGTGCGACCGGCGGCGGCGACCGTGGCCGTGCTCGCCTTCATGTCGGCGTGGAACGAGTACATCTATGCGCTGGTGGCCATCCGGAGCCGGGAGCTGTTCACGTTGCCCATCGGCATCGCGGACCTTTCGGCCAAGAAGTTCGTCTACGGGTACGCGCCGGTCTTCGCCGCCATGGTCGTCACGATCATCCCGGTGTACCTGGCCTTCCTGCTCGCGCAGCGCTCGTTCCTCAACTCGCTGGCACTCGGCGGAGGGGTGAAGGGATGACCGCGTACGCCCTCTGCGTCAATGGCAGGCGTCGCCCGCTCGAGCTCGACGAGCAGCGTCCCACCCTGACCTGGAAGCACCGCGGCACCGGGCCGGCCGGGCCGCAGACCGTGTGGGTGGACGAGCACGACGCCGTGTCGGGCACGTGGACTCGCGTGTGGTCGTCGGAGTGCGGACAGGAGGAGCGCAGCATCAGCGTCCCCGCGTCGTGGCCGTTGGCCCCGTTCGGCCGCTACCGCTGGGGGGTGGACGCGGTGGACGCCGCGGGGGAGGATCTCTCCGCGGGCTCCGACTTCGCGACCGGACACCTCGGAACCCCCTGGCAGGCCTCCTGGATCCATCGACCGCATCTCCGGGAGGCGGTGACCCCGCCCGCGGCGCAGCTCATCCCTCGGACGTTCCAGACGGCGTACTCGGCCCCTCCCTCGCAGTTCCGAACGACGTTCGACGCGCGCAAGGAGATCGTCTCGGCTCGGCTGTACATCTCGGCGCGCGGAATCTACCAGGCGTCGATCAGCGGCGTCCGTGTCGGGCACGACGAGCTCACACCGGGATGGACCGACTACCGGCGTCGCATCGAATATCAGGCGTACGACGTCACCGACCTGATCGCACCGGGTCGCGTCGCGCTCGCGGTCACGGTCGCCGACGGATGGTGGAGCGGCTACCTCGGCTACAACACGCGACGTCACGCGGACCAGTACGGGACGCGTCCCGAACTCATCGCCGAGTTGCACCTGGTCCACGCCGACGGGACGAAGGAGGTCGTCCCCAGCGATGCCTCGTGGCGCGAGAGCCCCGGTCACATCGTCATGGCGGACCTCCTGATGGGCGAATACCACGACCACCGTTTTGCGACGGAAGGGTGGGAGGACCCTGGCTTCGACGACTCCGCCTGGCCCCGCGCGGAGGTCTCCGCCGTCGAGAGCGGGGCGCTCTCCGGTCAGCTCGCTGATCCGGTCCGCGTGCACTCGATCCTGCCCGCTCAGACGCTGACGCACCGTGACGGCGCCGTGATCGTCGACTTCGGCCAGAACCTGGTTGGCCGCGTACGGCTGACCGTCCGCGGTCAGGCGCGCGACAGCGTGGTGACACTGCGGCACGGCGAGATGCTCCACGACGGCGCCCTCTACACCGAGAACCTGCGCACAGCGGAGGCCCGGGATTCGTTCGTGGCGCGGGGTCTCCGCACCGAGACCTTCGAGCCGGCGTTCACTCTGCACGGATTCCGCTATGCGGAGATCGGCGGGCTGACCGGCCCATTGCGCCCGGAGGATGTCACGGCCGTCGTCCTCACCAGTGACAACGAGCCCACGGGGACCTTCCAGGTGGGATCAGCGCTCGTCGACCGGCTGCAGAGAAACATCGCGTGGGGGCAACGCGGGAACTACCTGGCGGTGCCGACGGACTGCCCGCAGCGCGACGAACGGCTGGGGTGGACGGCCGATACCCAGATCTTCGCACGGACCGGCGCGTTCAACGCCGACATCAGGGCGTTCCTGACTCGCTGGCTGGACGATCTCGCCGGTGCGCAGGACGCGAGCGGGCGGGTCCCGGATGTGGTGCCGAACCCTCCCACCTCGGACAATTTCTCGGACGGTGCTCCTGGCTGGGGCGACGCGGCGGTCATCGTGCCGTGGATCCTCTACGAGGAGTACGGCGACCTCGGGATGCTGCGCCGGCACTACCCAATGATGCGGGCCTGGGTGGAGTACGTCCGGCGAAGCAATCCCGACGGCCTGTGGACGCGGAACGTCGGCAACAACTACGGCGACTGGCTCTCCGTCGACGAGATCACCCCTCCGCTCCTCGTGGCCGCGGCTTACCAGATCCGTTCGGTCGACCTCCTGGCCTTGGCCGCGCATCACTTGTCCGAGACCGAGGACGAACGCGGCTACGCGAGCCTGGCCGGCGAGTTGAGGAGACGGTTCGCTGAGCGGTTCCTCCAGGCCGACGGACGGGTCGTGGGGGACACCCAGACCGGATACCTCATGGCTCTGGCCTGGGGTCTGGCGCCCGACGACCGGCGCCTCCCGCTCGCGGAACGCCTCGTCGAGCTCATCGAACAGCGCGGGAACCGCCTCACCTCCGGCTTCCTGGGAATCAACCTCCTCCTCCCGGTGCTCAGCAGCATCGGCCGCGACGACCTCGCCGTGGCGCTGCTGCTGCAGACCGACTATCCGTCGTGGGGCTACTCGATCGAACGCGGAGCGACGACGATCTGGGAGCGGTGGGACGGATACACGACGGAGCACGGCTTCCAGGATGTCGCCATGAACTCCTTCAACCACTACTCGCTCGGATCCGTCGGTGAGTGGCTGTACCGCCGTGTCGCCGGTATCGACCAGGCGCCGGGGTCGGTCGGCTACCGGACCGTCGAATTCGCCCCCCTCATCGCGCCCGAGCTCTCACCCGTGCAAGCGACCTTCGAGTCGCCCCGCGGCCGCATCATGGCGTTCTGGGACGCGGACGGCAGAGCCAGCATCGAGCTGCCGCCCGACACCACCGCCATCGTGCGGCTCCCTGGAACCGGCACCATCGTCGGTCCGGGCCGCCACGAGTTCACCTTCCCACCGCTCCACGCGTTCCGAACCGAAAGGACCCCTTCATGAACGACGTCTCGCGACGGACGGTGCTGTCCTTCGCTGCCCTCACCCCGTTCGCGCTCGCCGCGGCGGGGGCGCCGAAGGCGACGGCTGCCCTTCCTGGCCCTCTGCGCGCCTTCGCCGCACCGACGGCCTACAACTCCGTCTTCCACATCCTGCCGATCGACGAGAAGCCGTCGAAGGCCCGCGGGCTGTCGCTCGACGGTCCGCGCATGGACGACCTCAAGGCCCGGCTCATGCCCGGCGGCGACGGCCCGAACGTCAGGGTGGGCTGGTCGACGAGCATCTGGTACATGGGCGGAGTCTTCCCGACCGACGCCGGCTCCGTCTCCGAGTCGAAGGGCGCGGCCGACGATTACGTCTGGGATTCCACCCTGCGCACCGACCACAAGCTCGCCCTGTCGCTCAGCAGGAATGTGCCCGTGCTCTTCCACATGAACGGCGGCCACTGGGGCGGCGCCAGCCCGCTCATGAGCTACCTCGGGTCGGATAGCGGCCGGGTGGAATGGGACCAGAACAACACCCCGAAGTTCCAGCTCGCGCAGGCCGGGAACCCCAACGACCACCAGTTCATGTGTCTCTCGCGCAAGAACACCGTCTACTACGGTTACAAGAAGCGGAACCTGCAACAGGCGATCACACGGCTGGTCTCGTTCGACGCGGCCAACCCGGGCATCGTGGTCGGCGTTAGCCTCGACTCCGAGACGATCCACCAGGATTACGCGAACACCTACGGCGACTACAACCCCCTCACCATTCAGGAGTGGCGCGAGTGGCTCACGGGAACCGGCATCTACGCCGCCGGGCAGCCCTACGCCGGGCAGGGCCGCAGCCCGGCCTACACGTCGATCTCGGACTTCAACACCGACATGAGCACCTCTTTCGCGTCCTTCGCGGCGATCGACCCCCCTCGGGCGGCGGGCGACAACCGCTTCTGGCGGGCGTGGTCCGACTGGCAGCGACTGGTGCTCAAACACCACCTCCAGGACATGTCCGACTGGATCGTGCAGGCCGGTATGCCGAGCAACCGGGTCTACAGCCACGAGATCGGACCCGCCGGGTTCTGGGACTCCGTCGCGGAGCACCCCTCCATCGCCGCGCTGGAAGACCGCGGACTCGGGCTCACCGCGTACGGGGCGGACGCCATCCGCGACGACCTCTACCAGTTCGCGCAGTGGAACAGCCCGAACTGGGGCATCTTCGAACTCAACGCCGCCGCCGGCCCGGACACCCCGGCCTCCTACGCCGACGCGTACGCCTCGGTCGCGACGCCGTGGAACCGAGGCGCGCAGGTCATCTGCCCAAACGCGTGGGCCGACCTCGGCAAGGCGAACGTCTACAACATCATCGGCACCCCGTTCGAGACCGCCATCCGGGACTTCGTGGCGGCCAACAAGACCTCGGTGCGACCCGGGCAGTACCTCGAGCGGTATACCGGAACCCTCGACCAGGACAACAGCGCCGCGTCGTTCAGCCTCTATACCGACATCCGCCGCCAGTACTGGCGGGCCCAGACCTTCACCCTCGGCTCCTCGACGCTCGCGCAGGTGGACGTGTGGCTGTACCGCTACGGCAACCCATCGTTCGATCTGAACCTCTGGATCACGACCGTGGACGCGGCCGGCCGGCCGGCTCAGTGCATCGCGCAGTGGTCGGCGCTCGCCGGCTCGGTCAGCCAGAACGCCGGCTGGGTGAGCATGCACCCACGTCTGAAGGGCCTCACCCCCGGCACGAGGCTGGCGGTCGTCATCTCCTCCCGCTACAACGTCGACAACGGCCTGACGAACAGCTACGGGTGGGCCTACAACGACGGCGGGGCCTATCCTTCGGGAACGAACTGGTTCAGCACCGACTACGGCGCCACCTGGACGAACGAGACCCCCGGCCGCAGCCTCAAGTTCAGGACCTACGCGTGACCGCCGTTCCTGTCCTGTTCATCGAGACGGACATCCAGATGGATGTGGACGATGTCGGAGCCCTCGCGCTCGCGATGATGCTCGAACGCCAGGGGCTCATCCGCATCGCCGGCGTCGGCGTCAACACGACCAGCCGCTGGGGAGCTCGGGCGGTCGAGACGCTGAAGGCGGCGTACGGGGCGGACTTCCCGGTCGGCGTCCTGCGGCCGCTGAGCGACGAGGTGGTCGAGACGGACTACGCCCGCTTGATCTCCAACGGCGCGGCGGACGCCGACTGGCCCGACGCTGCCGAACTGCTCCGCGACGTCCTGGCCGCGGCGGAGGATCGATCGGTGACGGTCGTCTCGATCGGGTTCTACGGCAATCTCGTGGGTTTCCTGTCTGACGGACCCGATGCAGCCGACCTCGTTCGCGGCAAGGTGGCCTCCACCATCGTCATGGGCGGCCTGTTCCCGAGCGGACGGGAGTTCAACTTCGTGGAGGATGCGCGCAGCACCGCCGAGTTCCTCCGACTCTGGCCGGGCGTTATCGACTTCATCGGTCAAGAGGTCGGGAACGATGTGATCACCGGCCGTCGCCTGAGCGACGCGCTCGGGCACGACCACCCGGCCGCGGTGGCCTACCGGGCGTACTGCGGCGAGGGAGTAGGGCGCCCCAGCTGGGACCTCATCGCCGTCTATCTCGCCGCACACCCGGAGTGGGCCGCCCTCCGCTGGAGCCCGCCAGGAGAGATCGACGTCCGCGAGAGCGACGGGGAGAACCACTGGGTCGACGCTCCCGGCGGACGCCACCGCTATGCGACGCTGGCAGCGGCGCCGGAGCACGTTGCGGTGGAACTCGACGACGCGCTCGTGATCGACCGAGCACGAGAAAGGGCCGAGCAATGAGTGTCATCGTCGTCGGATCGCTGAATACCGACGTCACCATCCGGGTGACGTCCATCCCCGCACCGGGGGAGACCGTGCTCGCGTCGGCCCTCGCTGAGGAACCCGGAGGGAAAGGCGCCAACCAGGCTGCGGCAGCCGCCGCGCTCGGGGCTCGAACGTTCATGGTCGGAGCCGTCGGCGACGACCTCCACGGTGAGAGAGCGCGGGCGGCGCTGGAACGGGTCGGGGTCCGTCTCGACGGGCTGCTCACCGTGAGCGGGGCCACCGGGGCCGCATACGTGACCGTGGACGAGCACGGTGAGAACTCGATCGCCGTCGTCGGAGGCGCCAACGCCCGTCTGGACGCAGCCTCGATCACGGCGGCGCTCGACGGACTCACACCCTCGGCGGGCGCCGGCTCCGTCCTCGTGGTCAGCCTCGAGATTCCGATGGATGGAGTCGTCGCAGCGGCTCGATCCGCCAGCGCCCGCGGGTGGACGGTCGTCCTGAACCCCGCGCCAGCACGTGAACTCAGCGGGGAACTCCTCGCGCTGGTCGACGTGCTCACGCCGAACCAGACGGAGGCTCAGGCGCTCGGCGGCCCGGCCGCACTTCTCACGGCCGGTGTCGGAGCGATCGTCGCCACCATGGGAGGCGACGGCTGTCAGGTGCTCCGCCAGGACGGCTCCCGCTCGATCATCGGCGGAGTGGAGGCTGCCGTCGCCAACACCACCGGCGCGGGCGATGTCTTCACCGCGGCCCTCGCCTCCGCGCTTGCGGAGGGAGCCGCGCTCGAGGATGCAGCACGCTTCGCGAACGCGGCGGGGGCCATCGCTGTCGAGAGTCCGGGTTCCCGAGTGCCCGCACTGACTCGCGATGCGGTGACGGCACGGATGCCGTAACGAGGACTCCGGTCACCTAGCGACGCCGGGCACGAGCGCCAGGCCGAGCACAGCAGTTCCATGTCCAGCCGTTCGAGGAGCGCACACCGACCTCTAGATTGATTCCACGCTCGACGTCGTTCGTCACCGCCACCTCGTCTAGATGGAGCACTGCTCATGTGGAACGCGCCCGGACGCGGCTACAACCCGCTCGACCCGGACGGGAGAGTTGCGTACTCCGCGGCAAGAGGTGGGCGACGATGATCGACACCGCAGAGACCCCGAAGGAGACCGATTCGCTCGGTTCCGCATGGTCGGCCTTCTACGCCCGCCGTCTCCGCCCCCATCCGTTCCAGTACGTCGGCGGCTCCATCCTGCCGTTGACGCTGATACTCGTCGGGATCTTCACCGTTCAGGCCGACTCGGACACCCCGAATGTTATCGGCGCAGCCGTCCTCATCGCCACGAGCGTGTACCTGGCCGTCCGTTGGTTCGGGTTCGCCGGGGCACGCCGCCTCGGAGACACCCTGATCGTCTCGGGGATACTGTGGTCGCGGCGCATCCCGCTCCGGCGGATTGACCGCGTGACCACCGGCTATGTCTTCGTCGTCTGGCGCACCCGCCGCGGTGGGTGGAGGTGGACGCCGATCACGTCCCTCTGGTCGAAGCCACGCCCGCTGGACGTCGTCACGCGATACAGCAACCGCAACGTCCGCGTCATCTGCGGATGGGTGAAGGATGCCGTCGCAGCGGCGCCACACCAGGACCGGTCGACGGGACAGGGTGACGTCGGATGAGGCTCGAACCTCCGGCCAGAGGAACCACGTGAAACCGCCGCCCCCCCCCCTGCAACCGGATTGGCGGGAGGAGTCGCCCTCGGCCTGCTGCGCTCGGTGCTCCTCCGGGTCTTCTGCGCCCTGGTCTCATGCCGCCGGGTCGCCCCCGTCGTCGCCGCCCCGCTCCTCCCGCGCCTCCGCCAGATCCCGCCGCAGCGCCTCGTTCTGGTCCTCCAGGTCGATCACCCGGCCGATGCCGGACAGGTGCAGCCCGTCGGCCTGGAGGTCGGCGATGCGGCGCATCCGTTCGACGTCGTCGGCGCTGTAGCGGCGTGTGCCGCCTGCGGTGCGGGCCGGCGTGAGCAGCCCCTTCTGCTCGTAGAGGCGGAGCGTCGCCGGCGCCAGGCCGAGGAGTTCGGCGGCGATGGCCATGCTGTAGACCGGGTGAGCCGCGGGCGGTGTGTTCATCGCAGAAAGTCTGCAGAACAGGGTTGCATCCTGTCAATCATTGATGTAGAAAATCTGTATCAACTGATCCACATCTTGCCAGAGATGGAGGTGATGAGCCGTGACCGTGGCGGACGGTGTTGATCAGGTGTCGGCCGAGTTCGCCGACATCGTCTGCTCCGATCCGGAGTGGGTCGCTGCCGAGTTCGAGCAGATCGTCTCCGGACTGTGGGACGAACCGGTCCTCGCGCGCACAGCGGCATCCGGACCCGACTCGGAGGGTGGACCGGCGGGCTGGGTGACGCGTGGCAGCCATGGAGCATCGCGAACCCTGTGGTCGGCCGAGGTGCGCGCAACCACCCGCTCCCCACCGCGCCGGGCGCGCCAGCTCGCCTGGCCCGTCTGACCCGGAAAGCAGCACAGCAGTAAGCAATCCCGGCGGCCCGGAGCGCCGCCACCTATCGGAAGGAGAATCTCACCATGTCGATGTCATTCGATCCTTTCAGCCAGCTGGACCGCATCGCCCAGAGCGTGTTCGACACCAGCCGGCAGCCGCGCCTGATGCCGGTGGACCTGTTCCGCGAGGGCGATCGGTACGTGCTGAACGCCGACCTCCCCGGCGTCGACCCGGGCTCGGTCGATATCGATGTCGACGGCCACCTGCTGACCATCCGCGCCCAGCGCTCCGCCGGCAACCGGGAGAACTTCCGGTGGCTCGCCCAGGAGCGCCCGTTCGGCTCGTACATGCGGCAGTTCACCATCGGTGACGACGTGGATGCGGAGGCCATCAGCGCCAGCTACGACAACGGCGTGCTCAGTGTCGTCATCCCGATCGCGGAGCGAGCCAAGCCGCGCAAGATCCAGGTCGAGTCCGCGGCCGAGAACGGCCGGAAGGCCGTGGCCGCCTGACCGTCGCGCGGAGTAGGCAACCGCGCGGCACAGCGAACGGCGCACCCGGGAACCCCCCGGGTGCGCCGTCGCCGTTTCGAGCCGGTGATCGGCTACTGCTGGATGAACGCCAGGATGTCGGGGTTGATGACGTCCGCGTGCGTGGTCAGCATCCCGTGCGGGTAGCCCTCGTAGATCTTGAGGGTGGCGTTCTGGAGGAGCTCGGCCTGCTTGATCGACGCGTCCTTGTAGGGGACGACCTGGTCGTCGTCGCCCTGCGTGACCAGCACTGGGACGGTGATCGCCTTCAGGTCCTCGGTCTGGTCGGTCTCGGAGAACGCCTTGATGCCCTCGTAGTGGGCGAGCGCGCTGCCCGTCATGCCCTGGCGCCACCAGTTGGCGATGACCGGCTCCGACGGCGTGACGCCCGGGCGGTTGAATCCGTAGAACGGGCCGGCGGCGACGGCCTGGAAGAACTCGGCGCGGTTGGCGGCCAGCGCCTCCCGGAACCCGTCGAACACGGAGATCGGGGTCCCCTCGGGGTTGGCGTCGGTCTGCACCATCAGCGGGGGCACGGAGGAGACGAGCACGGCCTTGGCGACGCGTCCCTGGGGCTCCCCGTACTTCGCGACGTAACGCGCGACCTGGCCGCCGCCGGTCGAGTGCCCGATGTGGATGGCGTTGCGCAGGTCGAGGTGCTCGACGACGGCCGAGGCGTCGCTGGCGTAGTGGTCCATGTCGTGCCCGGTGCCGATCTGGGACGACCGGCCGTGTCCGCGGCGGTCGCTCGCGATCACCCGGAAGCCCTTGCCGAGGAAGTACAGCATCTGGGCATCCCAGTCGTCGGACGACAGCGGCCAGCCGTGGTGGAACATGATGGGCTGCGCGTCCGGGCTGCCCCAGTCCTTGTAGTAGATTTCTGCGCCATCGTCTGTGGTCACAAACGCCATGATCAACCTCCAGGTCGTGTCGAGCCGATCGGTGCGGTTCGACGGTGGGACGTTCTCTGCTGATTTCGGAGAGCGCGTTCACGGTAACCTCCGACGCCGCCTCCGTAGTCCTACTTTTGTCCAGAACGTCCGGCGCAGGAAGGGGTGACGCGTTCGGCCGCGACCGTCACGCGTTGTCCGGCACGACCACGACCTTCCCGCGCAGCGTCCCCGCCGCGGACTGCTCGTGGACGGAGGCCAGCTCGCCGAACGAGACGCGCCGCGCGACCTCGATGTGGAGGTCGCCGCTGTCCACCAGCGACGCGAGCTCGGCGAGCTGGTGCGCGTCGCTGCGGACGAAGACGACCGTGCTGCGGACGCCGCGGGCCTCATCGCTCGGGGCGGGCATCCACGCGGTCGTGCTGACGACGACACCGCCGTCGCGCACGAGGCCGACCAGCGCCTCGAACTCGGCCGGGTCGATCGGGGCGAGGTTGAGCAGCACATCCACCTGCTCGGTCACGGCGTCGAGCAGGGGCGTGGCCGTGTGGTCGACGACCTCGTCGGCGCCCGCAGCGGTGACGGAAGCCCGGCTGCGGGGGCTGGCCGTCGCGATCACGTACGCGCCGGCCTTCGCGGCCAGCTCGACCGCGTACCCGCCGACGGTGCCGCCGGCGCCCACGATCAGGATGCGCTGACCCGACCGGAGGCTCCCCTCGTCGAAGAGCGCCTGCCGGGCGGTGAGGCCGACCGACGGGAGGGCTGCGGCATCGGTCAGCGGGATGCTCGAGGGAGCGGCGACGAGCACGTCCGCCGGGGCGATGGCGTACTCGGCGGCTGCACCATCGGCCGTCATCGGGAGGAAGCCGATGACCGCATCGCCCACGGCGAAGCCGGTGACGTCGCTGCCGAGCGCGTCGATCGTGCCGGCGACGTCGTAGCCGGGGATGTGCGGCAGCGTCACCGGGATGGGGAGGCTGCCGGCGCGGATGCCGTTGTCGGCCGGGTTGAAGCCGGAGGCGGCGACGCGGATGCGCACCTCGCCGGAACCGGGGACGGGCTGCTCGACGTCCTCGATGGTGAGGACGCCCGGGGCGCCGAACTCGTGGAAACGCACTGCCTTCATGGTCTTCTCCTTCTGTCGATCCGGGAGGCCGGATCCTCGTTTTGCTTCGATGTCGAAGCAACTAAGAGTGACGATAGCAGTGCTTCGATGTCGAAGCAAGTACAATCGATGCATGACCGACGAATCCACCCCGCTCGAGCCCGCGCAGCTGAACGCGTACTTCGCGCTCATCGAGGTCAGCAGCCTCCTGCGCCACACGGTCGAGCAGCAGCTGCGGGATGCCGGCGGGCTGAGCTACGTGCAGTTCCAGCTCCTCGCTCGCCTCGGGGATTCACCCGGCGGCAGCCAGCGCATGACCGACCTGGCCGACGGCGTCGTCTACAGCCGCAGTGGGCTTACGCACCAGGCGGGGCTGCTCGAGAAGGCGGGCCTGGTCACCCGCGCTCCGTCCGTCGAGGACGAGCGGAGTGTGACGGTGACGATCACGGACGGCGGACGCGCCGTGCTCGCCGCGGTGTTCCCCGGCCACATCGACGTGCTCCGGAAGATGTTCCTCGCACCCCTCACAGACGCCGAGGTCGCCGTGCTCGCCGAGTCGCTCGGCAAGGTCCGTGACCACATGCGCGCCACGCCTCCCCGATCGGCGGAGACGCGGCGGCGCGGTGGCGGGCGCGGAATCAGTAGCGACCCTGGTCGACTGCCGTAGTCACGGCCCGCTACGGACGGCTAGCCGAGCCACTCCAGGTAGAAGCCGCCGACGCCGACCGCCACGAGGATCCCGGCGACGATCCAGAGCCGCACGACGATCGTCACCTCGCGCCAGTTCATGAGCTCGAACGTGTGATGGATGGGCGTCATCAGGAAGAGCCGCTTGCCGTGCGTGGCCTTGAAGTAGGCCCGCTGGAGGATCACCGAGCCGGCCTCGATGACGAAGAGGCCGCCGATCAGGATGAGCAAGAGTTCGGTGTGCGTCTCGATGGCGAGGGCGCAGAGTGCGCCGCCGAGTCCGAGCGCGCCGGTGTCGCCCATGATGATCTTGGCCGGGTTGGTGTTCCACCAGAGGAAGCCGATGAGGGCGCCGCAGATCGCGGCGGCGACGATCGCCAGCGAGAGCGGGTCGGCCGTCGAGTAGCACTTCGCGACGTTGTCGGGATGGAGGGATCCGTTCGTGCAGGACTGCGTGAACTGCCAGAAGCCGATGAAGATGTAGGCGCCGATGGAGAGGATGGAGGCGCCGGTCGCGAGCCCGTCCAGCCCGTCGGCGAGATTCACGCCGTTGGTCGTCGCCGCGGCCAGCACGTTCACCCAGAGGACGTAGAGCACCAGGCCGACGATCGGCACGCCGGTCGCGATGCGGGCGAGGTCGAGCGCGGGGATGTCGCGGAGCGCGGAGATCGCGGTCGAGGCCGGGGTGACGCCCTCCGCATTCGGCAGGGAGATCGCGAGCACGGCGAACAGGGTCCCGACGATGAGCTGGCCGGCGACCTTCGACCATCCGCCGAGACCGAGGCTGCGCTGGTTGCGCACCTTCAGATAGTCGTCGACGAACCCGACGCAGGCCATGCCGACGAACATCAGCAGGACGAGCAGCGACGAGGCGGTGATGCCCTCCCCGCCGTTCAGGAGGGCCGCAGCGAAGAACCCGAAGAGCGTCGCCAGGATGAAGACGATCCCGCCCATCGTCGGGGTGCCCCGCTTGACGTGATGCGACTTCGGCCCGTCCTCCCGGATGAACTGACCGAGCTCGAGCTTCCTGAACAGCCGGATGAAGGCCGGAGTGAGCAGCAGCGAGAAAAGGAGCGCCAGACTGCCGGCCGTAAGAAGAGTCCCCACGGTATGTATCGTGGCAGCCCCCGCGGCCGAACCCCGAATCGGGCGGCGCGTCGCGACACGGACCCGCTCAGCGGCGCTCGTCGGCGGGCAGGTCGAGCTCGACCCGCCACCGCACGCTCGCCTCGACCTGCTCGGGGGTCGCCTCGCGCAGCGTCGCGAGGACGTCTTCGCCCCTGCGCTCGGCGTCGGCGGCATCGATGGGCGCGATCACCTCGACCCTCCGTCCCTCCCGCACGTCGACCACCGACGTCTCTCCCGAGAGGGTGCGCACGACCCAGACGTCGCCATGCTGCTCGCACGACTGGATGGATTCGGCACGCAGCGAGGGATGGCACGCAGCCGTGGCCTCGTCGGACCCGACGGCGGGCTGGGTGCGGATGATCCACGTGCCCGAACCGTCGTGCGAGCTGGTTTGCGACTCGGTCGTCCCGATGCGGACTTTTCGGTAGTCGGCCTTCGGTGGCAGGAAGGGGATGACGCCGGATGCGAGCAGAGCGGCGGTGTCGGAGTCCTTGCGCTGCTGCAGCTCGGTCTCATGCGTGACGCCGTCCGCCAGTGCGGTCGCGATCGGAACGCCGGGAGCCACCAGCAGACCGGCGACGGCCACCACCCCCGTCAGCCTCCACCAGGGACCGCGTACTCCGAGCAAGGACGCGGCTCCCGCGAGCCCGGCCGGGACAAGCGGCGCGAGACCCGGAGCGATCGCGATGCGGAGGGTGTCCCGACCCGCGACGGCCTCGCAGATCCAGAACACGCCTGTGAGGACGGCGACCAGGGCGCCGACCAGGAGGGCGACGCCCCAGCCGGCCGTCCCCGTCAGGAACCTCAGACACAGGGCGACCACGACGGTCAGCGCGACCGCCGCCACGAGCACGGCTGCGACGCCGACAGCCGGGACCATTGTGAACACGGACACCACGCCGATGCGCGATCCCTGCACGATGACCAGGTAGGCGGTGAGCGCGACCGCGATGAACTGGAGGAGCGCGCGGACCCCCGCTCTCGCGCGCCGGCCCGTGTCCTGTTCCGTCATCCGCGTCCCCCCGAAGCGTTTGTCCGATGCTAAGGCATCAGGCGGCGCTGCGCTCCGAGGCGGCCCGCCGGCGCAGCGCGGCGTCGCCGACCTCCGGCCCGCGGTAGACCATGTCCATCGCGCCGATGCTCTCGCCGGGCGGGACGATCGCGTCGATGCGGTCGAGGATCTCGTCCGACAGGGAGACGTCCAGGCCCGTGAGGGTGTCCTCCAACTGCTCCATGGTGCGCGGGCCGGCGATGGCGGAGGTGACGCCCGGGTGCGCGATGACGAACGCCATCGCGAGGTGGGTCAGCTTCACGCCGGTCTCATCGGAGAGCGCGACCAGCTGCTCCACGGCGGCGAGCCGGCGCTCGTCGCGGAAGTGGCGCATCCCGGTGCGGGTGGAGCGGAAGTTGTCGTTCTCCTGGCCCGCGCGGTAGCGGCCGGTCAGGGTGCCGCCGGCGAGCGGGCTGTAGACGAGCGTCCCCATCCCGTAGCGCTGGGCGACGGGGAGGATCTCGCGCTCGATCTCGCGGTCGAGGATGGAGTAGTTGGGCTGCTCGGTGCGGAACCGCTCGAAACCGCGGCGCTCCGACATCCACTGCGCCTCGACGATCTCCGAGCCGCGCATGGACGAGCTGCCGATCGCGCGGACCTTGCCCTGCCGCACGAGGTCGGTCAGTGCTGAGAGTGTCTCGTCGATGTCCGTGTCGGTGTCGGGGCGGTGCAACTGGTACAGGTCGATGTGGTCGGTCTGGAGGCGGCGAAGCGAACGCTCGACGGCCTCCATGATCCAGCGCCGGGAGGCCCCGCGGTGGTTGAGGTCGTCGTCGACCGGGCCCCAGAACTTGGTGGCGAGCACGACATCATCGCGGCGGCCCTTGAGCGCCTCGCCGACGACCTCCTCGGAGTCGCCGTAGCGGTCGGCGGTGTCGATGACGTTGATGCCCGCGTCGAGCGCGCGGTGGATGATGCGGATGCCGTCGGCGCGGTCGGGGTTGCCGAGCGACCCCAGCATCATGGCGCCGAGGGCGTAGGGGGTGACCTTGATGCCGGTGCGGCCGAGGGTTCGATACTGCATGCTGTCTGCTCCAGAACGGGTCGGGATCGCGGCACCGGGAAGGTCGGGGTGTCGTATGATCGGTGAATCGGAACAATGCTCCGGTTGGAGGACCACTCTAACCGGAACGATGTTCCGTTTACAAGACGACGATACCCGGGATGCGTCCCGCACGCCAGAGGGAGCCCGCATGACCGACTCCGCCGTCCGCCCCCGGCGGGCCGACGCACGGCAGAACGTGGCGTCCCTCGTGGAGGCGGCGAAGGCGGTCTTCGCCGAATCCGGCGTCGACGCACCGGTGCGCGCGATCGCCGAGCGGGCCGGGGTGGGGGTCGGGACGTTGTACCGGCACTTCCCGCTGCGCTCCGACCTGATCTCTGCGGTGTTCCGCCGCGAGATCGACGCCTGTGTCGAGGCGGCGCCCGAGATCGAGGCCGAGTACCCTCCGGGCGAGGCCCTGGATCGCTGGATCATGCGCTACACGCAGTTCGTGGCGACGAAGCGCGGTCTCGCCTCCGCCCTCCACTCGGGCGACCCCGCGTACGAACCGCTCGCGGAGTACTTCGCCACCCACCTCGCGCCGACGCTCGAGCGGCTGCTCGCGGCGGCGACCGCCTCCGGCGACGTCGTGCAGGAGGTCGACCCGTACGAATTGCTGGGCGCGGTCGCCAACCTGTGCCACGGGGGAGGCCCGGCGGGCACCGCGTCCTCGCCGCGCGCGGAACGGATGGTGCGGTTGCTGCTCGCGGGGCTGCGGGCGGGCTAGAGCGACGCCACGCCAGCGTGGTCAGAGACCCGTAGTGAGCGCGTGACCTTGCAGGGGAGAAGTAATGCCTCCGCGGCAAGGTCACGCGTATAGCTAGAGGATGTTCACGTAGTAGCCGTCTGAGGCGATCCCTCGATTCCACGTCGCGGACGCTCCCGGTGCGACGGTGAAAGTGGCGCTCCCCGTGGTCTGGTTGTTCCCGTTGAACGATACGATCTGGTAGCGGCCGGCGAGGTTTCCGCACGGGTTTTTCACGGTCGCGGCCGTGCGGGATCCATTCACTGTGAGGACAACCTGAGTGCATGTCCCCGCAGCCTGCGCGGGTGCTGCGGCTGCCAGGCTCACGCCCGTCAGGCTTGCGACGATGAGCGCGGCACTTGCCAGTTTGAGTGACTTCATTTCCTGCCTCCGTTGGCTTTCATGACGCGGACAGTGCTCTAGACCCCCATTGGAAAGAGCAGTCGGCGACTCAATGCGTTGAGCATCTGGCGTCGGTGACGCTGGTTACTCAGTGCGGCGTGGGAATGGCGTAGCTCGGCATCTAGATTTCCGTAGCGGAAGATCCCGGTTCTCGGTAGTCGCAAGTCAAGTGACGCTTCGGCCGGCTTACTTACTCGGTGTCGCGTGATCACTTATCGGCGCATATCAAGCGCGGACATTCGGGGCATGAAGCACCAAATTTGCAGAAGCGAACTACCTGTGCTCACAGGGCCGTCTGGTTCAGGACTCGCTAGCGGCCACAATAAGCACTGTGACCGACAGCACCGCCACGACCCGCCCTCGCCGAGCCGCTCGCACGTCCGGGTGGAAGTCGCTGCTGCGGGATGTCGTCGTCATCTTCGTCGTCGCGGTCCTCGTCTCGTTCCTGATCAAGACGTTCGTCGCGCGCTCCTTCTACATCCCGTCCGGGTCGATGGAGA
>Ga0153993_100192_pt1 | contig 22165 bp, 26 predicted proteins | sample TSNC077MetaG_FD_104706 | JGI IMG/M metagenome (GOLD analysis project Ga0153993, IMG submission 104706) | Attine ant fungus gardens microbial communities from North Carolina, USA - TSNC077 MetaG | ecosystem: Host-associated > Fungi > Mycelium > Unclassified | place: USA: North Carolina, Lumber...
CTGCGGCAAGACATTTTCTAGGTCTCATGACAGAAAACGACATCAAGAGACATTGCACCTACCTAACTCAGTAAGTCATCGCTGTCGGTACTGTGAGAAGGAGTTTAGTAGGTGAGTTCTGTTATATTGGATAATCATACGGAGAAATTACTGACTGTATTCCGTAAGAGCCGATTCTCTTAAAAGGCACCTCGATAATGGTTGTGACGAGATGTCCCGATGACTTTCTCACTCTAGCTTTCTGATTTTTCTAAGAGCATTGCTCTAGCTTTCACAGTCACTTCGTACTATTACTTCTTGCTCTATACCCTTATAATCCAATGTCAGCAATGCCTTATTCTCAGTCTGCTTCGATATTTATATGTAAACTGGCTCATGGCCCGTAGTATTTCCCAGAAAATTGGAATATTTGCTTTTTGCACTTGATCTTGCATTCCCTCGGGGATTGATCTGAACCAAGCAAGCCCAAAGATGGATCAGTGTGCGGCGGCACTATCAGATCTTATGCTAACGATCTTCATCTCTTGTGGAAATCCCACGATAATATCCACTCTCATTTCTGTTTCAGAAAGCTTCCGAGGAGTTTTCTCCCTAGTAACAGATATGATCCTACTACTGCGACTTGTATGGGGATAGCAATGATAGGAAACTGCGAAAGGTACTTTTCCGGATCCCAGTTTCTGGCCCGAGTGCCCCCCCACCTTGATTAGGGCAGTGACATTGTGTCGGTGAATCAAAGGAACTAACTGAGCTTTCGTCTTGACGAAGAGCTTAATAATCTAGGGTTAGATGCAGGCCTATAACAGCTTGAAACATGACTTTTCTGATTCTCTAACAATCCGAATACAATCCATATTGTCAGTGATAGATACAAATGTGATCCCATCCTCCTGCACAATGACCGACAAGGCCGAGCTTGACGATGTATGGTTAAATGAATTTCCGAAACAAATATGCCGAACCATTCTGCAGGAGCATTCTTGCTCCTCGTTTCTGGAGAATCCGGATCCGTTTTAGAATGTCGTCGTTGATATCCTTGTCTTACAAATATAACATTCCTACACCGGAACACCTTGACTAGTCTAGACATGATTGCATCAGCGCTACCATCAGAATAGGCCTCGGGAGGCATATGTAACCATAAAGAGCACCTTGAGATAGGAGGGATACCCAGTGAAGGGTAACAGGCCGAAGATTTAGCCTCTTTGGTGTGACAGAACATGGTCCAATTTACTATGTTACAATTTTGATTTTTTCTAAAACGTGTCAGCTTCCTCATTGTCATCTTCCCTATCGTCATCTTCCCTATCGTCATCTTCCCCATCGTCTTCCCTTTCTTGGCGCTTCTTGTTAATCTTTTCTATCACTTTGTCAGCACGATTGAAGATACCACCTGTTGGGGCACCACATGCGAGACATTTTGGCGTCTTAGCGTATCTTTTGATGGCACAAGTAGAACAAAAATAATGTCCACAACGAGTGACAACCGGGTCTGTGTAATGCTTGCGACATATGAGACAAGCAAAGGGTATGTCTTCTTCATCAGAATCATCGGAGGCACTGTCATGACCAGCTTGGTTTTTTGCGTTTTCTGCCAGCTTGTCCAGCTGCCAACCTGCGAGATCTACGGAGAGCAGTCAGCAGAGTATCGAGAGTGGTGTCGGTTGAAGTACACACATGTTCCACGATCATGCAAGAATTTACACGTATCTCCAAAGCCACAATAACCAGTTTCTTGACATCAAGAGTTGGATCAGCGACGTATGAAATAATCGAGGGACGAACGCACCTTTGTAGTCCTTGCAAACGTCGGGTTGATAATCTGTGATAGTCACAGTACGTATTGTGTCGGAAGTTCGTTGAGGCCCCACCCTCATCGACTTGGGAACGTCCTGAGACTTTTTGACAATCTCAAGTTGTTCCGCTTCGTCTCCCGCTATAATCTCGAGGGCCGCATTGACATGAGAACCTTCAGCTGTCCATCTAACGCCTGGGCCATCTCTGGTCGTTGTGTCAGAATCATCTGAGTCATCTCGTTGTGAAACCGAGCGTTTCGAACCGGCACTTAGTAGGTTAACTGCGGCTTTTTTGGTGGGAAGGACAACCTCAGACTTGGTAATTGCATGAGTATCTGTTTCAGTGTGCGAAATAGTGCCAGAAGGAGAGGCAGAACGTTGACGAGCCGTGGTTGGCCGCCCCCTGCCTTTTCTTTTGAAGAGTGACATGTTAATCCGTTCTTCTGTCGAGAACTATCTAAAACAATGTATGCTTACTAATGATATGGCAATTGATACTTGTTTGGTGCCTTGAAGACTGAAACTGAAACTTGTTGCACATTCGAACCTCCATTCGAACCTCCCTGCATTTAGCCCTGTGTCTCTCATATCCTTCAAGTTTTACTGTAGCCCTAACAGTATACAGCCTTCTGGGCTTCGTGACCATGATCATCATAATTAATTATGCATGGTGCTGGTTAGAGAAAAGATTCTGGGAGTCTACATATAAATATAAGTCACACTTTGTGATGCTCGTGGTCTCTTCCGAGACATGATACACCGAATACACCGAATGCAACAATTATTATCAGCCTTTTTATACCCAATGTCAACTTTCTGTGCAGCAGCAGAGACTACCCTGCTTCTTGTCCTTTTCGCCATTGGTCGCATGCCAAAGCCAGCAACCTGAGATGACACTCCAATATATTATCGGCTCGTGTGATCTATGTGGGAGCTATTCGACTAGAGCAGAACAGGGTTTCTATGCCATCCAATACATTGACACCCTCTCCAGATACACAGTTCAATCCAGAACATCTGAAAATATTTGTTGTTGGATATTCAAGAAACTCAAAGTCATAAATTGGAAATACTAACAACCGTCGAAGAACTCAAAGTTCTTGGAAACTTTCCCTATTTGAGCCTTATCGATTATCACGCACTGCATATAAATCCCAGGCTTCTTGTATCATCACACACACCACTATGCTCTATAACAGTATGGAATATTTTCTCGAGCCCCTCGTTTTTCAGGTGCGGAATTCATTCAATATACGAACAACTATCAACATTGCACAGGTTGAGGATACACTTTTCCGGATCCCCCACGAGTATTTAGCTCAGGAATCATCTGTTTCTGCAGATATGCTAGCCATTGGCGGCAATGTAAATCCTGGTAGTAAAGGTTCCGGGGACATGTCACCCATCGATCTCCCCAGAGTCAGTACCAAGTCCTTCCGTGCCCTCCTCAAAGTCCTGCATCCTCGGGATCCGTAAGCGACATGTATGCTTGAATTGATCATCTGTGCTCAATTACATAGATGCAGTGAAATTGCTTTGTCCAAAGACGAATGGTTGCTCGTCCTGGAGTTATCAAACATGTGGAACATGAGTAGGGTCAAGAATATCGCCATTGATCATCTTGTCCTGCATCTCGAGGATGACCCTGCCCACAAATTCAGTCTGGCTAAACTATATGAAATCCGGGACTGGATTCAGCCTGCTCTAGAACAGTTGGTTAGACGGGATGCACCACTTGGGAGAAGAGAGTATCAACTCCTTGATCAAAAGACAGTCCTTGGAATTGGTGCTCTTCGAGAGTTATGCTGTCCTATACTTCAAGATTATTATCATTATGATGGTGGTGGTGACAATATTGTTGGCTGGGAGATGATAAAAGAACGTGGGCAGGTCAACGTAGACTTGAGTTCTGTGACATTTGATTGCCCCAACCCTTCTCAACCCTCAAGCCTGGACGAAAGCTGCATTCAGGAAGATGATCAGAGGCAGAGGAACGGACAGTTTTTCTTCGAAAAAGTAGTTTTCAAGGTGCGCAAAAATTGCTATTTACCATTCAAAAGCTAAACTCACGTATTCATTCCAGGTAGCTGATGAGTTTTATAAAGTATCCAACCAACCGTTCGCCCAGCATTCTCTCGTATTCAGACGCTTATTCTCAAAACGTGGTTTCCGAAAGTATGACTGCCAGGACCCCCTCGTTGTGGATGCAAGCGTAGCAAAAGCTGATTTTGAAGCGCTTTTGAATTTATTTTTTCCGTAAGTAGGTTTGTTTATCCTCATCACAAATATCCAACCCAGCCTTCAGTGATCATATCACCAAGCATACCCTCTCTTCTGATGGTTGGGCCTCGATTTTGAGACTTTCTGCGAGATGGGACATGCCACGAGTGAAGCAGTTAGCAGTCGAGAAACTAGAAAGTCTGAACTTTGGGTCGGTTGGGACAAAATTGCGAATGGCCCAAGATCTAGGCGTTCAGAAATGGTTCTCCTCAGCGATGGAAACGCTTGTTATTCGACAAGAACCACTGGGAAGTGCCGAGTATGAGGTTCTGAATCAAAATCATCTCCTTCAAGTACTTGATCTTCGAGAACGTACTCATTCTCACTACCAATATGGCTCATCGAACTTTAATTTGCGTAAAAATAGAGGGGAGGTTCCCATTACCGTCGATCTTTCTGTCCATCTGGCTACTCTTGTTCAGGAATAAAGTACAAGAGGGTATGACCATGGTGCCAAATCTGGCAAAGGAGTTTGACGTTGGAACTAGGCAGTACTAGGCAGTTTGTTGGCCAGGATTAGAGTATCTTAGTTTTACAATTGATGATGGAGAACAATGGCACGACATCAGTGAATGCGACTCAAAATGAGTGTTGTAGATAGCACTGAATGTGGCTTGATCGGTTACGTCATATTGTGAAAAACCTGATCAAAAAGTGATAGATAAGTGATAGATTTGTCTGGCACCCATCAGTCACGAACTTCTTTCGCTTTATCGATTCGTTTAAAAACGAAATCCAGAGGAGCCACAGATCTATCTCTTCGTTCATGGCAGAAGTTAAATCTCAGAGAGACCCAAATTTCTATTTCGCCTTCCGTACTTTCAAAGTATGAACCTGCCAACATCTTTTAACCTGATTACTGACAAAGTCAATAAAAGGTGGAGGACGCGGTTTTCCGCGTTCCTCGACACCTCTTCCTCATGTCCAATGCAAAGATTGAACCAGTGCCGCAAGGAGATGACACTGGCGACGATCTAGTGGAGCTTGGGGAAGAGGTCAAAAGGGACGATTTCCTACAACTTCTGCGCGCAGTATACCCAAGGTGCGTGAATGATAGATTCAAACATTGTAAGCAGCGTCAAGGAACTCAGCATATGATTCAGACAATACAACAACCCAGAAACTCTTAGAACTGACCAGTGGCAAACAGTCCTCAAACTGAGTGAGAACTTCGGCATGGACATCGTCCGTCAGAAGGCAGTCAGAAATCTCAAGGATTTCTTCTTCGCCAAAGACCCTATCGATGCTTTGATATGCGCAAGACAAAACAGATTAGACGACTGGACGGAACCATTGATCAAGAAAATAGTTGAGATGAGAAGGGAATTAACTGAAGATGAACTCGAGAAGGTCGGAACACCGGCTGCATATAAGATTGTTTGGGCACTTGGAGCAGCTGATATTCCGATGTCACTCGACTCTCCTAGTGCCCCGATGCCACTCAATTTTCCCGGTACTCCGATGTCATTCAATCTTTTCGGTACCCCGATGTCACTCGGCCTTCCCGCTACGAGTCCTTCTAAGAAGAAAAAGAAAGGTAAGAAAGAAGGGCTGCCCAGTCTACCTATGTGAATGTGCAGCAGAAATCGTATCAGATATTGTAGTCCTCGTCGCCTTTCAGACATTGTCTTTCAGATCTAGGTCAGCATGTTACCAGAGCAGTCAAACCCTTGTGGGTTCGGTATTTGGTATAGTTCGAGATCTTCCACCTGGTTCTAGTTCAGGTGGCCTATTGTGTTTTGGTCAGGTCAAACCACTCAATAAACTCGCTGAAGTAAAAAAAGAGTCGCAGGTTGGTTTGGACGCGGAATAGATAAAACAAGTGTTTGCAATTTATTCCGTTGCAGACCAGTGAAGTACATAGAACTAATTTTCAGTCCTATATACTAAAGAAAACTTCTAGAATGTTTTTGAGCCTTTGGCCGGATCATGATGTCGGCTTGATATTCCAACACTCGCATAAATCAACAATCTATATATATATATTATTTTTTACATCAAGCCATGTATTACTAAATAACTCTACAAAGAGCACTCGAACACAGTACAGGTTGTAAGTTGTACCTCCAATCGCCTCATGTAATAACAAGAACCCTCCCTTGATGGTGATGGCACACAGCATATTTAAGGGATAAACCACCACTGTTATTCCGCCCCGGAGTAAGTGGTGCCCAGCCTGTCACAATTCAGCAATGGTCTGGAACCTGTGAGTTAGATGGTGTTGTCCTCCAGCCCTCGAACGAAGTAGGTGCAAGAGGACGTGTGGCACAATGCTCACAATATTCTCTGCATGAAATAATGATAAAGGGATGGTAAGGAGCGTGAATTAGCTGATGTTTGGTATAGTAGACGCTCCTAAGGGATAGGCCTCCCAAGGGAGGAGCCCACCTTCAGAGGTTGAAGGAAGAGAAGCTGTACACAAGCCATGTATATACGAGGCTAAGAAGACGATAAGTCAAGGACATGACTTAATTAAACAGGCATAGGCGAGGCAGACGGCGTAAGGACTACTCATCTAGAGGCAGAAGAGGCTAGATCACGATTGACTCTCGAGCTCTTCTTTCACTATCGCAGTTGGTCAAGTTAATGAAAATTGAGTGCGGGCTGTGCTTGAGTCACTTGTCAAGCTACTACTTCGTCCTATATTGGCATTCCACCCCCGTTCAGTCACATGCAAGAGATCTTGTTTGTACCAGAATCGGAGCTATCTCAGGCAGATCAAATGCGAGTCGCACACGTAAGTAATGTCGGTTTGCTCTTATGCTTGCTTGCAGAGATATGGTTCTCATGGAATTGAATCAACGTCGATCTCACCATACTCGTTGAGTTTTGTACCTGTTGTTGGGATCAATACTATCCAAGTTTACTTCTGTAATACTTACTTCCGGACAACTTAACCCATATCTCCTCGTCTCCTTCACTTCGTGGATTTACTGCTCATGATGGACCACAATATGTCAAAATTCATCTGAATGGGAAGGTACTTTATTGGTATTCTATTGTATGATAGAACACTGTTCATTTTTTCATTGTCTTCTCTTGCTTTATATTGACTGTTCTTAATCCAGCGAACTTTCTAGACTCGTATGAAATCACCACTACAGACGGTGCTACAGGATTTCCTTTCTTGAAACTCGCTCACCTTCCAATCACCTTGCTTCAGGCCCCTAACGACATGTGGTAATACATTAGCCTCTCGTGGGTGGTCGTCTATCCTTGCATTGGACGGTTGTTTCGTAACAAAGAACCAAAATCCATCCTGCAGAAATCGAGATTAATGCGAAACTCATAGTTCCGGAGGGAAAGCGAATGGGATAGACTTACCGATGAGACGCAAGATTCAGTCCTCGGTCATGACTTTAGTACGAGCTGAGGATGAGGAAACGACGAAACAGGTATTGATGGCGATGGCGATAACAAATTCGACACCCACTCATATAGAGCAGTATACTCACCATTGAGAATGAACGGGACTCTGAGCGACCGCGACTGGAAAGAGGGGGAGAAAAGATATTTGTTACGGACGGTGATGAAGCTACGGCTGTTGAGTCTGGTTTCTGGAGTGGTGGGTGGGGAAAACAAGGTGTCATTTGGTTGGGTTGATAAAGCTTGTATTCTCTTCGTGTTGTATAGGATAACGTATTCTACCACAATCTGCATCCGAGCACCGTGTTACAACTTTGTGCTTACATGATCCTTGGTTGCGGATCATCCGCTCCGTGCTTGGGAGTTGTCCACATGGAGCTGGTGATCATCAGTAGTAGCTTATCAATTTGATTATGGAGCATTTTAGTCAGCGCAAGTGCGGCCCGGGATAAGAGATTCCCGACTTTTGACCTCCCACCACCTCCTACGATGCCTGCAAACATCCAAGGTCTAAACGTCATACAGCCTCAGCAAGCCGATTCTCAATCCCAGTATCTGCTTTCTGCTGACATCGCTGCACAACTCGATCTGTGGACCAATTTGAGTTTTGATGCGGACGAAAGTTCCTTATCTCGTCCAAAAAACGATGAAAAAATTGACGGAAAAAATGTAGAGGAGAAAGAGGAAGACACCCAGTCACCTAAAAGTCGCAGCGAAAAGGCTGTCCACGACGGCCATGATAATGTCGTCATGGCTACCAATCTGGGATCCAACATATCTCAGCCTCCTTCTGGTGTATCCCACTTGCCTGCTTTCGATCTAAATTCACTTCTATCTGGATTTAATCCATATGCCAATCTGTCTCAGCACACAAATTCAAATGTAGCGCCCTCCCTAGCCCAGCTCCTAACATTTCATGCTCAAGACTTCCTTCCTCCCGTTCCAATTCCGCCCACCTCTGCCCCAGCCCCGAGTGCTGCTCCTCCAGCATCAATACCCGTCCCCGCTGATGAGACCCCTTCAAAACGTTTCCGTACACGCAAGTCTTCTGTTTCTTCCCCGGAAACTCTCACCGCTGATGGCCAAGCCATGGCCATCGCCGCCGCAGAGGACAAGCGCCGCAGGAATACTGCTGCTAGTGCACGATTTAGATTAAAAAAGAAAGAGCGAGAAGCTGCACTTGAAGGGAAGGCGAAGGAACTGGAGGCGCGAGTTAGTGAATTGGAAAAAGAGTGTGAAGGGCTCCGCAGAGAAAACGGTTGGCTGAAAGGCCTTGTCGTTGGAGTCACTGGCGCCGCTCAGGGACCCGTCGTTAATTCTCCACCCCCGAGCTTGTCTCCCTCGCAACTTGGGAATCTCACAAGTGCTGCAACACTAGGCAAGCGAAGTAGAGAAAATCTGGATGATTGAGGATATCTTGGGGATCTTTTTTTCTATATCATAAAATTGTTAAGGCGGGTAATCTGTAAAGACTACAAAGGGGTCTCTTGGGGTTCTTGGGATGAGTAGCCCTTTCATCAACACACTGTATGTAAAAGTAGGAAAGAATGCTCTCGCAACTGCTCCTCGTACTTATTAAATTGTGGACACAATGTACGGTGATCCAACACCTTCCTATGAGCAAAGTTCGCCGACACCATCCTCCTTTGGCTATATGCCTTCTGTCGATACACCCTGACGCTGGGCCCTGTTTAAGCCCTTCGCTTAGCACTAGCTTGCGGAATAGAAATTCTGCCAAAAGAATAAAGCATGCGGCACGTGATAAGATAAGGGCTGAGGTAGCTGTATTCTCGGAGATGCCAGAGACCGATGAAAGCATTGCCATAATCGTTTACTCATCGTTCACCACAGTGGCTTTGCCAGGAATCATAATTCAGCAGCTTCTTATAGCCAGGCACACGTCTGGACCATGAACAATGTGGGTTTGAAAGAGGAGACTAGGGTTCATTATACAACTGCTCTCCGTCCCAAACATTCCCAGCAGCCTATCGTCAGGCGCAAGCACCCTGATCCAACTGCAGGGTCCGGTTATTTGCATAACTCATCCCTCAGACAACCCAGCCAATCACAGACGGATCCTAATGGCAATTGGGACGGCGATGGACACCATCATCCACTCACCCTCGACCAGGCTGGGTTCCCAGATACTTCTGGAGTGACACGACCACACCTCGACAAAACTTTGGGAAGAATTCTGAATGATTATCATGATTCTCCTGGACTTCAAGCTGATGAGCCTTCATTCTGCGAAGAGGAAGCAGAGGTTATTGTGCATCAAGTATGGACCTTTCAGTCAGGAGTAACTACTGACTTACCCCTCCATTCAGGTCACAACAACAGATTCTCTCGCAGGTGTATCCCTTAAATATGGAATTACCCTCACAGACCTTCGAAGAGCAAATCATTTGTGGGCAAGCGATTCCATCCACCTTCGCAAAGTGCTCTACATTCCGCTCGACAGGTCGCCTAGAGCCCGTGACCTCGTTCGAGATACGAAAGTGAATGCGACACCCCTTGTAGATATATCAGCGTTGCAAGACCCTGCTGCCACAGCAGAAACTATTGATCCCTCCTCTTCCTCAGGTTTCAGTATCCTGCGGGTTCCGACTTCACGCATGTCCTTTTTTCCACCTCCTGCTACTTCCGGCAGAGCACCATCTGTGTCATCTGTGTCATCGCCGGCGTCCGGATCTAATGTGAAATCACCATCACATGCACGACATTCGATTCCCCCATCCCTGGTTTCCATCCTCACGGCCTTACCAATTTCTGCCTCAACACGAGATGATTTAATTGCGCGCCTATCCTTCGATAGTGCTAGCTCAAACGTCAGTGAGCCATCAAGACCAAGCCTCGACCATTCAGAAGGTCATGAGCTTGACGTTGTGATTCATCGCGAACAAACGGCTTCACAGCTTTCACAAATTACCCACAGACCTAAATTAGAACCTCGCAATACCCAGACTCGGCATCTGTCGACGACTCCTTCTACCATGTACACGCCAGAGATACCAGACAGAACATCGATCCGCACAGTACAAATGGAGCCATCACCCATCATGCAGCTACCTACATTGCATTCCCGGAAATCTCGACTACCGCCTGTTAACGGCATTCATACCCAACATCATTCCCAAGATAGTCTAATCGAATTGAACTAAAAGCTTGGGTATCATTACACGGACTTTTTATTTCTTGATTGGAAATCTCGTTGGTAGGGAGGACACTTACTTTTTCACACTGCGGTAGCTCAGTGCATCCATCTTGTTATCAAGGTCAGATCTTTCTATCTCAAGTCTGAACTGCTTCTGATATACGCCAGATGCCAAAGTAAATTATTCCTCACATTATCATCCGTCTTCTGCCTTGGCAACCATCACGCCCACCTACCATACTTTTCACTAGCGACACGAATATTCACCGCTTTTCGGAAAATCAGGCGTCCTCTTTCGACCGATTCATCGTACGATATGGCCACACGTTATATCATGGGCTAAGAAGCTGATCATCAGAATGCTTAATCAGTGAAGTTGAAACATGTTTTATGAAGTGCGTCATCTGCTTTCAAATACCAGCTGGTGAACCATCGGACCCAACTCTTTCCGGTTTGGTGGGCTGATCATCGATGATCTACATTACAATCATTTTGAAACAAGATCCTTCCTTCGAGTCCACTCGACACCACGACGACGAAGCTCTTCTCGACTTCGGGATTTGGACCAAAGCGGTTGTGTCTTGATCTGAATTTGAGCTTTACAAGTTGACGACGAGATCAGGAAAATATTTCTGACGCCTCATGTCATTTGTCAGGGAGAATTGATGTAAAAGACACTTTATTCTTGGTTGATGTCCGAACTTGTTCAGATATTTCCGCGTGCTGTCGAAGTGTATCTCTAATTTAAGCCTACCAAAGTTGCCCTCAACAAATTGCGATTCTGGAAAATCCTTTTTCAGCAACAGCGAGATGACTCAAAAGAAGCCATAGTGTTGTTAGATAGTGCCTTTCCTGACTTGTCATTGACCACGTCATCAACCACGATGATTCAGAATCCTGTGGTCTCGTTCTTCGACCACTAAAGAAACACAAACAATAGGCAGGAATCAGAAATCAGAAAAGCCGAATAAGGACCCCGAGGACTCGGAGTGTTGGCGTGACATGAGTCTGTAAGTAGTAAAGACGTTCCTTCTATACGGATTCCGGCGAATGGTGTTGGTTCAGATGCATATGGTCATTACAGTGAAGCCGCTGTAATTCTCAGAGGTGGGAAACAATAGCAATTAGTTCAACTTGTCAGTTCGGGAGAAGGCGAGTTGATGTTAGATGTACAAGCTTCTAGTTATCAGACGATGTGGAAACATTTTTCTGTCCAATGGAGGTTTGAAGAACGAGCGTAAGTAGTCCAGTTTAGCATTCTTGAAGACTCGCGTCGATAGATTAGGGCACTGTCATGAGTTTTTTGCATTGTCACATGGAAGATGATTGTCATTGCAATTCGGTTCAATTTGGAGCACTCGCCGCGGAGACAAGTAATGTGGTGTATTCTTGGATCTGTTCTTAGAACGTAAACCACGCTACGGCTGAAATTAGCCTATGACATATATCCTCATGGTGAGTTCACTGACTATTGATTTAAGCCTGGGCGATCCTTTTTCTCCTGTCTCAGCAATTGGTTGCGTAGTTCAGTACTCAAGCACCCATTCAGTCTGGCGATATAAAAGCATAGATGATCATGTTTGTGGTACATGGTTCTTTATGTGTTAAAGCCCCTTATTGTATCCTCCCTTCTCATAAAAGTCTTGCATATGTTTGACAATGGCACCAAGAGCTGCGAGCCACCCATTGAGATCAGCATCTAATTCTTCTTCCGTAGCAGGTTCACCGCCATCTTTGTCAGAACGTAGCTTTGCGAAAAAATCCTTGCGGTAAGGGCATGCCTTCATCGCAACCTAGGTCGACAAATTAGATCTGCATGTCAAGATAGTGTCGATAAAAAAAAATGCGAACAGAGAATACGCCTTTAACAACAAAATTGTGAAACTGTTTGAGAGTTTTCTCGTAGGACTTGGTAAAGGCAACAGAAAGTTCCTCAGGTTTATTCTCCTGCGCATTCTGAAGCGCTTTACAAGTAAAGGAGAGGCCACGCAAAAGCCACATCAAGCCTTCCGTTGCAGTCCGCTTCTTCTCTCCTTTTTCGTTCTCGACGAGCTTCTCGAGTGTACGACATTTTTCTGGGATAGCGTCGTAGCGGGCCTGGACTTTCTGAGAACGACTCCGATTAATCACATATAGAGATGCACTCGAAGATGATGAGATAATTACTGCGATGTTTCCATTCAGATCTGACTGGACGACTGAAAAGGCCGCAGACCCAAGAAGATCTACGGTGCATTTTTTTTACGTGAGAGGATAAGAAGGGAATCAATAGTGCCTACCGAAGAGACCTACCAATCCTCTTGATGCTTCCAGAAATTGGACAGTATCCACCCCGCCATCGGTGTTAACCTCCGCGAAAGACTAGGCATGATATGAGTCCGACAACCAGTATTTCGGATAGCAATCACCCTGATATTTTTCAGATAAGGTGCCATTATGGCGATTGTCAAGAGCCCGTCTGCATCCCATCAAAAGGCTCTCACGATTATCCATTATTATGCCTTTCTCATCATACAATATTTGTCTCGAAAGACATGCCACATGCCGATGCTTCCTTGATTCCAAGCAGGTATGTAGTAATAATCGACCACCGAATTCTATCTCACCAACAGGATGAAGCATTAAAAGTAAACCAGAATTCTGGGCACATGTCTATACACAGCTGGAGAGTCTTATCGGGGAAGAGAGAAACTGGGTGATTGTTTTTACATTCAAGGTCCATTCTCTTGGCTCATGGTTGATATGAGATTACAAATTGTGCAAATGCATCATCGCTGATCTACAATTCGCTACTCGCTTTCCCCGCCTATTTTGGTACTGCAAGTGACAATGCTGTTAATTGGTGTGGTATGTTACTTCGTAACATTCCGTAACCCAGTATACTCATCGCTGTACATTCCAAATGGAAACACTAGGTGTATATATAGAATCATCATACTTCCCCATACCAAGGAATTCTGAGAAAGTAACCAAAATCTCGGATCGCATGCTGCTCGGACCATTTTCTGGAAAACCCGCTTGTCAATTCATCAGTATAATACCAGGAAAGAGTCATGGAGTGTGTGCAGATGCTTTCCTTCAGGGCCAAACCATTTTGGTGCCAAATGTCGATGAATACCCTGGTCATATTGCCTGTGATGGAGAAACAAAAAGCGAGATTGTTCTTCCTCTCATTCTCAAGAGTGGTGAAAAAGTCGGAGTCCTTGACTTGGACTGCCTCGCTCTCCATGGTTTCGAAGGCGAGGACAAAGAAGGGCTGGAAAAAATAGCTAGGCTCATCTCAGATTCTAGTGATTGGTAGATTATGGAAGTGTGCAGTATCTACTGTAGGGATCCTGACTCTTGCCATTTCAGAAACTCTTGGTGTAGTTTTTCTTGCATTTGATACTTTTTATGGAGACTCTTGACCTGGTTTTTGCTGAGCTCAGCACCTTCACCAGTGGTAAGCGGAAACCCGGCTTCGTTCCAAGACCCATACATTTTCTCGGAAACGTTGGGTGGCCTGAACATCTCACGCGGTGGTAGGCGACCTTTTTCGATCTTCTCGAGGCGTTTCTGTTGTTCCAGAAGGATCGCTTGAGCCTTCTTCTGAGCCCGCTCCTCCTGCTGAGCCCTTTTCTCGTCTCGAGCCTTGATGAGCTCTGCTGGCGGCACAAGCTTAATGAGGGCTTTCCCGTCTGATCAGTAGTAATGATTTGTGATTAGCGGAGGTAGAAACAACAACTGAGTAACCCACCATCCTGATCGTCAAGGGCAACACCGAGCGAGACAAGGTCATCATCACGGAGTTTGTCGCACATAGCCAATATGTCCTTGAGAGTATTCTCGCCTTTGGACATCGCCAGTTGACGTACACCATCTCGGAAAGATGATAATGCCCGTAAGTAGGGCATCAAGACTCCTTCGCGCTGAACATATGATGGAGAGGTAAAGCTGGTATCAGGGAAGGAACTCACATCGACATTCTCAGATCTCTGGTCTGCGCGACCCCATCCCAACTCAGTCCTTTCCCCTTCACCGAGGCCAAACATACGCAGCATATTTCCGACCCACCGTGCAATATTCTCAACAAGATAGATATTTAGATATTTTCCGCGCGAATTAATGTAGATATTGGTTCTCGAGATAAGTTCCCGGAGAGAATTCAAGGCATCTGGAGTATTGAAAGAATCGGCAAGGGCAGCTCGGAAAGTAGTCTGAGTATCACGGAAACTGAAACGAATGGATTAGGTATCGGCATAGAGACATTGAGTGGGGATGTGCACATTACCTCTTCGATAATTCGCGTTCAGGATTTTCGTAATGGTGGTGTCCATCTGACTTGATTCCATCGCCGTGATCATGATTAGTCAATGCTTTGACGACAGTGAAAAAATTCTAGAAGAGGAATTCAAGGTTGTAATATTTTTCATAATTGAAAGATGTAGGAAAGCAAACATTCATGGTGACTTCGATGTTCCTGACTTCTCCGGTCAGCAAGGAGTCAGAAAAATCAATTCTTGTGTTCCACAACTGAGTTAGGAAAGCTAATCTCAATTGCCGAGGCGTGAATCGTTTGAGAATTTCCTGAAATCAGAAATCAAGTATTTTTAAACGCTGGAGGTACGGAGCTTACGTCGATAGTGATGAAGTTTTTCAGCGATTTGCTCATCTTGAGCCCTTCAATGTGTAGATGACCTGTGTGCAAGAAGTAATTGACCCATGAATTGCAATTATGATAAGCCTAGTCGGTGATTAAAATTGGTTCCGCCTTCTCAGTCTTTAGACGTACCTCCGACTGTGCCATCTCATTGTCATGATGAGGAAATGCCAAATCAACGCCTCCAGAGTGTATATCCATATTGTCACCAAAGACAGCGCTCGCCATGACCGAACATTCGATGTGCCAACCTGGACGTCCAGGTCCCCACGGTGATGGCCAAGATGGCTCCCCTAACTTAGAAGCTTTCCACAGAGCAAAGTCAGACGCCGATCGGCGGCCAGTCTTGCTGGACAAGGATCCTTTATCATTCAATCAATTGGATGGAGCAAAAACAGATCTTCTTGGACAAACCCTCCGCATCTTCTAAAAGTTCACGATTGCCTTTACTCCACGGTTCAATTTTGGCGTAATAATGATTTTCTGCTTTGTCGAAAGCGAGGGTGTCAAAGTAGACACTGCCCTCCGATTCATACGCGTAGCCATTTTGTATGATCCTTTCGACAAATTCAACAATTTCAGGGACGTACTCAGTTACGCGAGTGATGGTATCTGGTTCCCGGACCTTCAGATGGGCCATGTCCTTAAAAAATCTTGCTTCCCAATATGCCGCGAGGGAACGGGATATAGCAGGATCCGTCACTGAAGACTTATACTATCAATGAAGCGAAAGTAAATTAGCTGATATTAAGTAAGTTGTGTGAAATAGAACCTTTGCATCTAGCATTGGTGCCAAAACGTCCTTTGATTCGTTAATTAGACTCTGAGCAGCTTGCGGAGATACATCGTCAGATTGTAGTTGCTCTCGAGCTTTTTGAATGGCCAGAATGGCACGGTTCTGTGGGACAGGTCTATGGAAAACTAGAGGACACATTGGTGATACACGCACGGCGACCGTAAAGTACATTTCGAACCTCTCGTCACGCTTCAAGCACTCCCGTTTCCATTCTGGATTTTCTATCAGCTCCGAGAGTTTAGACCAACCCACTTCCTCCTTTCCTTCATCCAACCTTTGACCATCAGATAGACTCTTGTCAACGTAAATATTGACATAGTTGGCCCAGGCTTCATAGCACAGGTTCAAGAGGTTGGACGTCAGCGTCATGTTATCAGTTCGGAATTTGTCGACAAGGTGATTTTGGCGGGCACGTAAGATGATCTGTACATGTACAATATAAGTAGCCGTGGATAGGGATGCGACGGGAAGAGACCGAGCTAACCTTGTCATCAATGTCAGTGATATTCATGACGAAGTGGACATCATAGCCAAAATAATCGGTCATAATGCGACGGATAATGTCCTGAGTCACATAATTCCTAAGAAATAATCACATATTGATTTGAGGTGAACATGGAATTGACTAAGTACCTGGCGTGACCCATGTGCGATTCATCGTATACAGTAGGACCACAGTTGTACCACTTGACGTGGCGGCCGTTTGTAGGTATGAACTCTGTCTACATTGTGTGAGAATAGGGCAATAAATTATTTCATAATGGTCAAGGCGATACTGACCTTGGTTCTGGTCAATGAATTATAGACCTTTAAGATGGGCTCTTCCGGGGATTGTTTGGGTAGTGGCCAGGGTGGTTGTTGGACAACCATTGATGACGATCTTATAGTTGTATATACTCTCAGGTCTCGAGGAAATTTTCGCAGATGGTATAAGATCAAAGAACGAAAGCTTCCACATCTGAATAACATGATCAGACATTCTTCAGACTCAGCATCGCACATCCATGATCATGTGACCACTTCAATGGGCACTCAGCAAAAATCCCCAGGTCTACATTTGCCACGGGATCTTCCCAGTCAGACACGATGTACACTACAGTTTACATGTACAAATCGATTCATCATCATCAAATAATTCCACTCTACAGAGGCGTCATCTCACCCGAAATGAGACCCATCTCAACCAGCTGATAAGATGAAACAATCTTTGATAAGATCAAGAATTTGATCCCTGCGGAATTAGCTTTACTCGGGAACTTTTCCTTGAGCTCTTGCTCATGTGGCCTTCAACGTAAATAACTCAAGAATTGCCGTGTATACTGGAGCGAATTGGATAGCGTAGGACTAATCTCAGCGTCCTTCAAAACCTGATTTGTGCTCGTGAGTGACATGGAAGTCATTGCGCGTGGGTTCAGAAGCCTGCAGAAATTCGGATTCCGTTTCTTGTGGTCTACAGTTGAAATATGACATCCGTCCCTTGCCATTTGAGGCAGAGGAAAAGTATCCGATCCGGAATTCTAGTAGGTTTTGACTACTAGTCATCGAATCTATCTTCAAGCTGACTAGTGGTGCATTGGAACATACCCATCGTATCCGCCGACACTCATTTCAACTACGTCCCAATAGTTATGTATGGCTGTCCATGACTAACCAGATGCTTCAAGGGAATAAGTTCAAAAGCGGTACAGGCGTGGTTCAGTTTGCATCGCCTGTTTTTTCTGGACGTCATTCTCCAATCTCCTCATGTTTGCTTCTGTCATCAGTTGATCTGATTAGCTCGATTCTGATACTTCTACGCCCACGTTGATGGGCTTCAATCCGTCACTAAAAACTCTAACCTTCGGCACCTAATATTATCAGTGTGACCTTGCCATAACAGCTCTCGTCAATTTAAGTAAGTATCTGGAGTCCCATCAAACTTGTCACGGGCAAAACATAAATAAGTATGTTGTTTTTTTGAGATAGGCTGTTCTGATCATCAAGTTCCTAAAGCATTTAAATCGGTGTCACTATCTTGCCGTCTTCCCTCGGTTTTCCTTCTTCTTCCTGCCGTCTAATCACCTTAGCACAATACCATGCAACGACCAACGTGTGTTGGAATGCGCATTCGAACTACTGAGGATGCACAAGTCATATTTCATGCTGTTCATCTTCACCTTCTTCCCATGATAACACGACGTCTGGATAACGAAGAACGTCGAGAAATACGTTCAGGCTGTGTTTACGTTTGGGAAGAGCGAAGCCCTAACACCGAGACGCACGGCATGGTACATATCTGCGTGTTCACCACCCAGTAATCCTACTTACTGATCCGTCCACTTCCTGTCAGGTCGGGATTGAACGGTGGACAGATTCGCGTAGCTGGGGACCCAGTCGAGTTAAGGATGTGAGTAACTGATTATGCAGGACTCTATCTGAGTGTACAGCTGATAGTGCCGATAACAAAGGAATTTCTATATTACCAAGAGAGAGATCGCTCGCCTGTCGAATTGGAAATGGCTTCGGACTCTGACACCACGTACGTGGATTTCCCTGTTGGCGCGCATGATGTAACAACCAATGGTGATTGTTATATTTATCACTACCGACACCCTGTGTGTTTATTAGACTTGCGAGCCACGGACTCTCACCATCGCACACTAGCAGGAATAACCTTGTTAAGCAGACGTATTCTGTACTCGTCCACACACCAACACGAGGTCGACAGAAGTGGCATCTAAGTATGTGGTCTGCTTCGCGGGCGTCCAACCTTCAGGCTGATTGACAACTACCTTGACAGCGGCATACTTTACAAGTGATTCTCTGGAGAATCTTCACACTATCAATGACTTTCCCGAGTTAGCGTCTCTTCATGTCCCACCAGGAAAATATTTGAGCGCCAGATCCATAAACAAGAATGCAAAAATAGGACCTTATCCTGGGTACCATGCGGCTGGTCCCTTCGGAGTTGGAGGGTGAGCATTTCAAAACAAGCTTTAGAATATATGATGCTGATTCTGATATGCGTTGCGATTGCCGTGACTTACAATTGATCAATCGACCTTGTTTTCGATTCGGCAGGCATGACAGGATTCCACGCCTCTACAGAATACAAACACACCCTCCGCTGTTGGACTATGATGGCAATACTCGACAACGTGGGGCTTTGGCACCCCTTGCATACCTGGAAAGGATCGCTCCCCTTCGTCGGCACCCTATGGACGAGAAGGCGCTTATGTCTTTCTCATGTCAGATCAACCGTAATGTTCTTTAGTCCGATGGCCGCTTGTACATTATGTTCTCCCTCATTTCGGTTCTGGCATACCCGGCTAGGAAGACACAATTACTCGGCTTCTAAAAGGACATTTATTTATATGAATTTGTAAGAGCTTGTGTTGTATTCTTGACATACCCACTGTCACATTGATATATTCGGAATGTTGCTATGTTAATGTTATTCATGCTGCCCATGAATTGCTCTCCTATGTCGATATAGGCATCCGCAATTGAATCAAAGTCTTGATTTTTACGCACTGGTAGGCTTCTAGCGAATTATAGTTCTTGTCCGATATCTGAGGACATGAGAAACGGAGGGACTCTGTGCATGGTTTGGGTATATAAAACTCCCTCGGTAATCGGAACTTTGAGAACCTGCTGACAAAAGACGGGCAGTTTCCCTGAATGGCAATTATTCAGTAGCCAGGTGCTAATGACACCCTTGTTCGAAGCATGAGTGGGGTATGTGTCAACTAAACTTTACAGGCTGTGTGAATGGGAGAATGTGATCTAGTCCATGTCAAGGATCTGTTGCGAATGAATATAATTCAGGTAATCAATTGATGGACCAAAGCATGCTTTCCAGAGGAGGCCGAGGGGACCCAGCACATGGTACTTGGATATCACTCATTCTACGACCGCTACGTCACATAAAACGTCTCTATGAAACGGCAGGTGGGTAGTATGTATATCTCACGCCCAAATGTCTAATCTGTCCCCTCAATGCAGTATCCCACGTGTACCAATACTCGCATCTATTCAGTAAACGATGCACACAAAGTATTTTATGCTGTCCAGCAGGGGATTCTTCAGATGGTCACTCGTAGGTTGGATGCCGATGAACGCACACAGCTCCGTTCTGGTTGCGTCTATGCCTGGGAGGAACTTAGTACTCACACCGAGCTCACTGGGCTTGGCATCGAGCGTTTCACCGAGGGACGTCGCTGGTCCCCCTCGCGTGTGCGCGATGTATGTGCTTCCTACTCACTTTGCTACCTTTGTGCTAAGTTGCGTCACCTGATAGGATTTTCTTTTCTACTACGAGAAATACTTGCCCTCGTTTGATTGCCCGAACTCGTGAGTTATGCTCAGAACAATGTGATAGAGGCCAAAACAAGTGACCAGACATCCGCCGCGCGATTGGGATCCTCTAATTAAGCAAACATACTCGGCCTGGGTTGAAACCGACAGAGGTCGCCGAAAATGGCATCTGAGTGCGCTCAACTTGTCGATTCTATGGTTTTGTGCTTATGTTTTCTGCTCAATAGCTGCCTACTTCACTCAGGCAACTATCGATCATCTGGACTCCGTTGACAATATACGAGTGGTGTGTGACCTCATTGTACCGGAGAATATGTTCAAAAGCGCGAGGATCGCCAAAAGCCGCGGTAAAAATGATGGGGCTCGTGTCCGAGAATCTTCCAAGTTGCCAAGTGCCTCAATGACTTCAGAACATGTTTCCTCGCCTGCACAGACTTTGCCCAGTCAGCCTGAAGTATATGGCCAGATCCATATGTTCCAGCCTTACATCGACCATGTACAGACAGAAGTGCTGGATCAACAATCTATATGTTCTTCCAGCTCCAGTCCTATCAACACCACGGACTTTCAAGACCCGAATCAACCTGGAACTGAAGCATATCGATCTCTTTCGCCCTATTCCCAATCTCAAAATCCTGCAGATAACGTCCACCATGAATGTCGCGAATATAATTACATGTCCCAAACAAGTTCTGATGCATGCTTGTCTCAGACTCAGTCGAGAAGCGAACAAACTCCGCCGTCTCATACAACAGCAGCGTTCTCTCCCGGAGATCTCTCTCTTTCGGCGACATCATACGACAATGTGCATGCATATTCCTCGCATGAGCAATTTTTCTCATCGAGGCCTTCGTGGGAAAATGTGAATTCTGGCTCCGGGATTCCTAGTTCTTCAACCTACCACCAAGATGAATCCACTAATCTTACCACCCCCGCCACTTCACCGGAATCTTATCTGTCATCTCACACTGAGATCAATGAGCCAGAATCGTACCAAATAATGGCGCTGAGTCCAAATGAATGTCTCACTAGGAGAGGAGGCACTTCACGAGAGAGCTTACCTTCTCTTAACATGTTGCACGAGACCTATTCATTCTCCTATGACTTCTCGGTATCAATGGTTCCTCCCGCTACCATAGCACCACCTTGTGAGTCGCATGAGGCTTTTTCCAATAGGCCCTCGATATCTGCTACAAAATCGTCTCAGAAAGCTAAGGTATTACTAGGGTCAGATGGGTTGTTGAGAGACCTTAATCTTGCTCCGTTGAATGCCCTTTCACGGCGCCAACCGTATCGAAGGGAGCCTGCTGATGATGAGGCATTGCGACAGTTACCTAGATTTCCATGATCGAGGGTGTTTCCAGTCCAGTTTATCGTTCATCTCGCGTTTTTCCTCAGTGCTTTCTATTCACATCATTGAGTGGTGCGCTTTGTTTGCCGTCGAACGTCTCTTGATGCAGTTGGAAGTTGCACCTATGAAGTTTTAGTTAAATGAAGGTATTACAATGGTTAGGTTCACAATCATTGTAATACATTAGATTTCATTGGTCATCATCTTATCACTCTTGTTCCGTCATGTTTCAAACGCGTTTACACAGAAACTATCATGACATTTTTTCGTTACAGATGCCAATAGAGATAAGCAAACAGCACATACACCATTCCTCTACGATCAACAACATCTGGGTGTGCAGATGATACTCTATTCGCCGACAGACTAAGATAATAATGTTACAGATATAGATTTGACAGCATACAAGACGGACACACTTGACTCAGAAGAATTTGTGATGCAGTGGACAGCAACATGTGCTGATGACCACATGGCTGAGAATGTC
>Ga0153993_100196_pt1 | contig 21873 bp, 22 predicted proteins | sample TSNC077MetaG_FD_104706 | JGI IMG/M metagenome (GOLD analysis project Ga0153993, IMG submission 104706) | Attine ant fungus gardens microbial communities from North Carolina, USA - TSNC077 MetaG | ecosystem: Host-associated > Fungi > Mycelium > Unclassified | place: USA: North Carolina, Lumber...
ACGGCCTATCAGTGTAGAGCAACTCAGAACCCTCTCTATGTGGAAGATGTCGAGACAAAGAGCACTCTTTATGAAGCAGTCACGAATGTGCTTGTTCAATATTTCTGGATGCTGTGGCCTGCACACGGGAGGTCGGTGAATGTTGGTGAATGGTCAAATTTCCAAATCTTGCACTGTTCATGGCAATTTCTTGTCAAATTTACGGTCAATTTTGTATGACTAACTAACTACCTTCTCATCCCCGCTCCCTGAGTAATCTGATTGAAAAACCGTCTTCCTAACTCCTTTACAATTACTCCTTTTTCATGCGTTGAACATGAGGTGAGGATCAACAATGCTCGAATGTTTAGTGCTTCTGTTTGTTTACTATTAACAAGTCGGATTTGTATTATTGTTTCTATATCTCGACTACGTTTTTCTGGCCACGCTGCTTCTATATCGACGACAAGCACAAGCCTGGTTCAAGTCACTCTGAGTTATGACAATTTTTCAGGAACAGCACCAACACTCCTGACTTCCTATATATTCATCGGTACCATCTTTCGAAACACCCTGACGCTTGATGGTGGCTACCAGATGATGACGAGGTAATGCGTATATCAAGACTTTCGAATTTGCTGTCCGTCTGAGCTTCTTGATTTCTTGGGCTTACTGGACTCATTACGACTCTCGTGTTCTCGTGTAAGTATTTTTCAAGTTGATTGATCCATTGTAGTTCACCAAAAAGGGCAGGTGGTTGATTTAGGTTGATTTAGGTGGTTTCGCAGAGTGAATGCATCGAACTATGCTAAACCGCCGAGGCATTTGTATTTGACGACTATGATGAAGCAGATTTTGACATAGTTTGCAGGTGAAGACAAAATAGTTGGACGCAACAAGGCATTTTGATCTACAGGCCCTCTTCTAGAACTTGTCTCCAGCCAACAATCTGACTCTCAAGCAACCGTTGATACATGCTTGCCTCAGTCCCCTCCTGTCCGAAAATCTCACGATTGACGCGAGGAAGAACCTCAGTGACCGCTTGAGTCCATTGTGGATCTCTGTCCTGAGGGCCTAACCTTATTTGAAGGGTACCATAGGCCAAAAGGAGCTGAAACCTGTACGCGAGAGGAATCAGAGATCCATGTTCTGCGACATTCTTAGGTGTGCGAGTTTCTACTAGACGTAGTACCTCAAGCGTAGATGAAACTGATGGTCTGACTGCTGGCTGGAATTCCCTGTTAAGGTCCCGATGGTCTGCGTCTGGTAATTCCTTCGCTGGTGGCCGTATTCTGGGCTGCGGTTTCTGAGCCTTTCCTGAGGAAGGAAGTCCTAATCCACTGATCACCATTTGATAAATTCCAATCTTGAACTTGAGTACTTGGACATTGGTGGAGTGGCCAAGCTGAGATAATACTTGATGAAGTCGAGAGGGCGATGGAACACGGGTATACAAGGCGACTGCGAGCTTATTCAATTCTAGCTCCACAGTACTTGTCAGATTTATAAGCTACAAGCAGAACAGTGAGCATATGCTGGTTCATACAAAGGGGTACGTACAAGAGATAAGAGGCGACGTGCCAGCATTCGTCGCTGGAGCAGGGTTTGTTGGAGACAGAGCGCAATGATATCAATCGGAGATTCGAGGTGAGCCTTTCCATCTTGGTCAATTAGTTGATCAGCGAGCAAAGGTGAACATGGGACTTCAGCGAGAGGGTGAGATTGATGCGATCATATTAGGCGTGCAGTTCTTACTAGCTGCTGTAGTTGTCTGTTCGTCATGTTCAAAGAGACTAACAAGCCAATCAAGCAAAGGCCAGGCATTTTCTTGCACTGCTGTTGGTAAACCTGTCTCCAGGCCGGCATCGAGTTTGACACAACTCAGTCGTTCCGGACAACGTTTTGCTTTAGGCCTGGCTCTCAGGGTTGGGGAAAGTGCATTCTGTCGTAAAGAAAAATCCTTGCTCAAAAGTTCCCAGCAATCTTGGGATTGCATGATGTATGAGGCTCGCCTTGCAATTGTCGATTCTGCGTCGTCGTGATCAAGTACTGGATCATGCGGTGATCTACGGCGGGGTAGAGCGCGAGATAGTCTATCAGGTTGACTGGTATGAAGGTATTTCAGGAGGACTTTCTGAGCATCGACTACAGTTTTCATCGGAACAAAATTCATGGACAATTGCGATTGTTGTTGCTTGAGAATCTTGGACGGTGAAATTTGAGCCGAGGAATCAACCTCATCTTGCGAGCTCTCCATCGGTTGTAGTGAGAGATAAATCAACTGGCGTATGTGAGGGCTATATGAGTTTAGAGTGATGATTGATGTTTCGATATAGAGTGCGCTCACGGCCAAGGATCGAACTCTGAGGTGCACAGCTGGTCGAGGGTAGCAATAGCCGTTTCATATTGGTGTTCTTCGAAGCAATTGTTAACGAGCTCACGTTGAGCCTTAGTGAGTTGCCATGTGTTTCCCTTGTACACCATTGTCGGGATTCCAAAGCAGTCACGGATAACAGTCACGATCAAGCAGTATAGAGACCCCCACTGACTGATTATCTATGGACCCAACTCAGGACGTGACAGATTAAAAAAAGTCCAATGTCTCCGGCACCGTACTGCCGGTCTGGCTACTGACGGGAAGGAGCCAGTAGTGTGTACCAACAATTATTATACCTTCAAAGATCCGGGACCACCACTAAAAAATATTATCCATCCCCCACTCAGACAGAGTGGCACTTGCAACCTGTTTCCGAAGGTCGGCTGAAGCTCGCTGCTAGAACCAAGTCGGTCTTACGGTAGGTCGGCTCTCCGGTACCCTATTCCAAAGTTTTTTTACATTAGTTTCTTGTGGTTTCTGTTGAGACCGATCACTACGACGAATATTTCCGGGCAGAATTTTCATCGACACTTTGTATTAGGAAATGTGTAAGATACTTCAGTTACGTCCCACCTTACCGATGTTAGTTATTATTATCATTCAGACATGTATTGGGAATGCAGCTGGACCTTCTTTTCACTTTGACGGAACCCAGATTCGGAGCATGGTCAAAGGCAACGAAACAGTATATCAGCTTGGGAGACTGTGCTATTGCTGGGATATCAAATCTAGTATCAGACTCCTTCTCCGAGTGCAAATATACTGTAAGGACCTGGTTTGATGTATCGGCACCTTAACCAACCAGGCACAAACAAAATACTGGGAAATTTGAGATCATGTTCGTCTAAGACAATGTTAGTCCGTTTGGTGAACCCATTTCGACTCTTCTGGCGAAAAGCTCATTCAACTATGTCAGAGAGACTGGCAACTCCGGGTCCAGTGGAAAAATCTATCCACAGGAAGGTTAGATTGCTCGTTGATCGTCGTTGCAAGAGTGTCACTACTGATACCTCTGGGACTAGTTGACTGACCTCCTCAAGCCAACCGACCTGACGATCGAAAATGACTCATGGAAGCATTTTCATCACGCTGCCATGCGAGAACAAAATGGAGGTAACGGAGAAACCCGTATGTACGAGAAAAACATCAGCTCTTCGGTTGTAACACATGTCCTAGACTTCTCGATTCGGATTGTCTCCAATGCTTTCGAAGGCAAAGTATGTCTTCCAGCCTAATTTTCTTGGAATAATCATGACTTGTTCCGATAATTCTTTGCTTAGAGTCCCATACAAAGGCATCGAATGATTAATTCGGCATTATCGGAAGAGTTTACTCAGGGACTGCATGCCTTGTCACTTAACACCAAAACGGAGGCGGAGGCAAAACTCACTGTGAAATAATCGTCATGCCTGGTTACTCAACAGAAAAAAATTGATGTCGGTTTGTGCTCCTGCCTAAGAGCTCTCACACTGATCTTTCCCGCAGTATCAAGCTTCGACACTATCATTGAAGAATGTGCACCAAATGACTTTTTGTTAATTCAAAAATTTTAATGCGGTGCTTGAGTGCAGTCTGGGTATTGAAGTGGACTTATGCGCATGAATTCAACCCAGTATTGGTCTAAGACTTAGGATGTTCCTCAGTTGTTCACCTGCTAGATGACCTCTGAACACTATTATCGTTGAGGTTATGGGCTTCTGCCCTTAAACATTATAACAGAACACACAGACCTAACACACATCATGATGTCATAGCCCGGAGGATCTATGCCAGTGGCTCTGACAAATTTGACAGATTTAACTGGGCAGAATGGAGCAATAATGTCAAGACCATTACCAAACTGAGAGGATACCTAGATGGGTGAAGAATGGTAGGAAACTCAGACATTACCATTGTGTGAACAACACCTCTAGGAGCCTCAAAGCTTCATGAGAAATTTTCGAGGGAGAAATCTAGTATATATAAAGGATCCCTACACACAAGAGCCCCAAGAGCCCCGAAGGATTTCCAAAAACATCCTAACTTAGGGTTACACATACAACTGACTCTTTACCATCCCTTGCTGTTCATGACAATCATCAAGCAAGATACCAAAGACTTGACCCACGTGGGATGATTCAATTGCCCAGAATAAGCTTATATCTCTTGCGTCCAGAATCACTGCGCAGAAGACTTTGTCCTGAAGGAGGTTCGCTGGCACCAATAGCTGAAACATCACAACTTGCACGTCACAATACTTCCCACAACAACGATGATAATGCACGTCAGATGGGATGACAGAGCCAGGGTCAAAATGTGTTCAAATTTTTGCAGCTTCGGCTCATGAGTTATTCTCCCCCAAAACCAAGTCTTGTATACCAGACACAGCTTCACATAGTACGACATACTATGCTGAGCTCTTCTCCGTTGATGCTCTTGTCCGTAGTGAGGGATGAAACCATTTCGTCGAACAAATACGTCAGGCTTACTCACCGAAGTTGTTTGAGAGCCTAAGCCTCAGGCTCGCAGAGAAACTGCTGCATGAGGTTTACGCTTTCATGTGAAACGCAGAAACTGCTTTCAGTCGAGGATATTCCGCCTGTGCCTGGTGACGTTTTGCTGCAGTAGAAAGAAAATAAAACGAGCTGACAAAGGGGGTGTGGGAAACCGGCCAGAAAATCACGACAGCTAGACCGCCTATCCTGTGGTCACACTAGTGCCTTAATAAGATTTTGCAAGATCTGCAGCTATGAAACTGAGGATCTCCGTGTATAGAGTTGTGTCGTATATTGGCCAAATGATCAGCATTCATGGGGGAACAATGTACACTGAATGGAGGCTAACATTATAGATGGACAAATCGCACTTCCTTCCACGTGAAAATACTATCTTAGAGGTCGTCCTTCCCATCAATTTCCCACAGGGTCATTCGCTTCGTCTGACACTTGTGACACCAAAACAAATACCATGCCGATGCAATAAATGCGACGTGAACACTATCCACGCCAGCGATCAGCCCGAAACACCATGAGGTGGATAATGACTTATACCAACAGGAAGCGTTCTGGACCCAAAGTCGATTGTCCTGGGTTGATGGACGCAGCGGGATGATCTGAGATTGACCTAATAATCAAACAGAAAATGCGCAGAATTATAGAGTTGATCGAAGTTGATCTCCAATCGTGCGACTCGCGTTAGGTTTAATATTACGACGAATATAGCCATTTCAATGACACCCCTCAATGACCAATATCAACTGTCGTTAAGGTGTAGGATCACGAAAATCTTCGAAAAGACTCATTCCTGCGATGTAGAAGCGAGTAAGATCTTCTTCAAAAACATCCCAGTCTATCAATAAATTGAGAAGGGTTGAGAAGGCCACCACCGCCCATGTACTAGAAATTCTTAATGGAATGAGTGCGGATATGAGAGTTATATGAAATCAATACTAGCTGTCGATAACATACTTGATTGGAGCTCCTCAAGATATAGATTATCGCTATCTTGGATAGTTTTTCACAACCGACCCACCCATGAGTCCGTGGCTTTTTGCCATCCTCGGGGCATAATTCATCCTTTCGCGGCTGGAACGCATCACTGCATTTTGGTTGCGAAGGACCAAAGAGTTTGACTCAATGTTTGACATATTTACGTTTGTCAAGAAAAGTCGTTGGGGAATCCTTACGCCATGAAACAGGTTCCAGAAAAGTGCTCGATATATGATACTGGTATCAATCTTTCTCCGTTCACACAATTCATTTCGTTGCCAACGAACTCTGCTTTAAACATTATCTGATTCTGAAAGACATCCTTGGTCACCCCGCTTTGGTGGAGTAACGCAACTACTGCTCTTTTGAAGGTAATCGGTCTTGAAGACGGCGAAAATAGCTCTTCGTCAATTGGGTTGGGGTCTCCTTTTCTGTCGACTTGAATTCCAGCATTCTATAAAGGATTTGGATTTCCCCCCGATGTCCGTCGATGTTTAATGGAGCTACTTAATTTTCTTTTGTAATGGTCGTTAAGATGTGTTAGTACCTAGACCACCTTACCTTGTCTGAGAAAACCTGTAGTCCTTTATCGCTAGCGCCTGGTCGGTCTGCCCAGCATAGGCCTCAACAGGATTGACCCAGGGTATATCTAAAGATTGCTGTCTAGTAGAAAGAAAAAAACAAACTTGTGCCCATAGATTGAGACAACGCAACCTTTCCTTCCTCCCTGACAGGGCCTGCTTCAAACTGGATTGATGAGTCTGTAGAACTTGAGCAGGTATATCTTAGAACCACTTACAATGCCAATCGATGTGGCTAGAGTAGAAAAGTATTATGAATGTACTAAAGCAAGGTAGGGGCTGTTCACAGGAAAGGACTGGAGGTACCTACTACAGTCTTCAAGTCGTATACTAGCAAAACATCGGAGGCCTGGTGAATGGCCTGGTGAACGTGGACCATTGTCGATGCACGTGCTTGGTTACTTCCAATTCTCGGCTGGTCAGGAGGCTTCTGACATAAAACATCTCATTGTGTCCTCCGCCATAATGTTCCCTCTCATTGCATACAGCCACCACCTCATTCCAGCGAGCACCCGGGTGGCTTGTAACTTTTGCATCTAATTCTCACCTCATTGCCTAAGGTTGAAAATCCTATATATCTCTGTGTTCACAGAGACAAGGGTCTCCGCTGTTCCTCATCGAGATCGCATTTTGAGTGGCTTCTTCCCAGAAAGAAGCCTCGATCATCTAAGCTCTTAACTTGGCCAAAAATTATCCTTATCCTCTCCTCTCTGCACCTGGCGTTTACGGCAGAGGATAAGGGCCTTCAGGATCTATCCCAGATTGATCTGTAAACTAGATGCAAAAGTTGATTTCGACGAAGCCGAGGGCGTCAAAGAGAGCAACCGTATTGGCCGACGGTGGATACAGTGGAACACGAGGCTTTCATCATGTATTATGAACTAACGACACATGCTAGGTATTGAGACCGTTTTCTCAGAGCTCAGATCGGGCCAGAATTCGGCGTACCGGCCTCCTGGACTCTTCTCTTACGCCATGGTCAATCAACAACAACAAAAATTAGCCTTTGTTTGGATGCTGCTTCCTCCTCTTCTACTCCCAGCCCATTTGCACCTCACTTGCACCTCCTGCCCCGTTTCAAATCAACCCTTGCCTGCATCCGATCACCTCCACGCTGCCTCGTGCACTCCTGGAGTGCATGTCATCCGCGTTGCAGGGATCGCCCACTCTTTGATCTTTCGTTGCAATTGACTAACCAAAGCATTCCAAATCAGCGTGGTCTTTGATACTTATATTGAAGTTCTATCCAGTTTTGTTCCGTTAATAATCTCCTTCTCTCTCCCACCTATTACTATTCGTTCAGTATTATGTCGAACAGGGAGCCGTACTATACTCCTGATAATGTTGGGAAGCGTAGAGGCACTCCAGAAGAAAACAGTGTATCCTTTCAGGGTCAGGGTGGGCGAATTGTGCTCCCTCCTATTACTATGTTGTCATCCTCACCTTTTCCAGGTCTGTTATTCACATTACGTTTTAAACACTGCACTCAACATTTCTTCCTCGCGTACAGTGCCCTCGTCGTATGACACACAATATGCGCAGCCCCGTTCTTCGAGTAGAGTCATGCTGAATAGCTACTACGCCCAATGGCCCGATGGCAGTAATTGTATGGATCCTTCTTTCACCATCTCCTCTAACCTTATGGAAACCTTGATTTTGGTAGCTCTTTCATCGAATGAATCAATGTTTGTCCCTAATTACGAACCACAAGATCGCTATGGTGTTCAATCGTCTTACCCGACCTATATCCCCCCACGGGCTCCATCGTTGTTTCAAGATCTCACGGATTCTAGGAGGCTCCCTTCTCTCTCTACTACCTCGGCCGCAGGCGGTGACAGGTGGCAACAGAATCTGTCTCCCAATTCCGCTCCGGCGGGCATCCGCTCTCCAACATTGTCTTATCCTACTTATGCTTCCTATCCAAGTGGTGGAGGAGCTTATACATACTTACCGACAAACAACCTTGTTATGAATACTGGTGTTCTTGACCTTAATGAGCCACAGGTCCGCCCGTCTTCTCCGGGTCTGTATCGGACACCGGTGGTGGATAGTAGTTCGACCCCGCCAGCTCCTCCCATTTCACCTACCACGACAACTGAGCGGCCAACTATCAAGGTGAAGCGCAGGCGCGCGAACGAAGATCAACGCAAAAAACTCTTAGAAACTTGGGAACGAACGTCGTTCCCAACGACCGAAGAACGCAACGAGTTATCTATCTTGACTGGGCTGAAACCGAGGCAGGTACAAGTATGGTAATTACTATCTAACTTGCCAATCCAGATGAGTTTCCATCCGGAGTACTGATGAACGATGGCATTTTTGTAGGTTTCAAAACCAAAGGCAGCAGTCACGCTCGTCCAAGCGCCCATGTTCAAACGCCCACAGCAATTCAACAAATACCCACCGCCACTGTTCAAACGCCCACAGAAATTCGACAACAGCTCACACTTATTCGGCCCACACCCAATCGATAACTACCCCTAGTCATTGCCACACACCGTACTCTGTAACTCCACCTGCAACTACCCATTGTCCCCCAAGGAGACATGGGCCCATCAGTCCGTCTACAGAGCCGATGTACACCACTCCTTCGCTAGATCAAGCTCGCTCTCATCAGTCTTCCTCCCCGCACCACCAGCTTCCCAGTCAAGACGATTCCATGGAACCTTTGAAGTGGCCTTCTCAAGGCTTCTAAAAAGAAGACAATGCTCCATTCTTTTCTCCCACCAATCGACATAACTACAGCCGTTCTCTGAGTTCATTATCTCGCTTCTTATTACGGTAGAACGTCTTTCAACTTAGCACCCGTTGATCAATGGTTATCTCATCAATTCATTCTCAATTACCTCTGCTCTTTAATCTCACGATGCTATCTCATATGCTTTTCTGTGTATATTGGTATCTATCATATTTTTAGGTATCTATTGAATCATATTGGCAGCTAGATGTCCTGGCTTAGTTTGTCATTTGTATACATCGTCCCTGAAGGTCAACGTTTGAGAGATCTAGGCGAAGATCTGAAGACGCGAAAGCAATGCTTGCCATTACTCATGTGTCATCTTACACTTAAGCAAATAATTCGAGAGTGCGAAAATCACGTTTTCGAAACCCTGATTCACATAGATAGGATATCGACTAAATCAGGTGGCTTACACCCAACAGAAGCATCATCTCGAAGGTGAGCAGCTAGAGGGGAATTAGATCGACCCGATAAATAAAATTTGACTGCCCGCGCTCATACTGACGACAAATGAAAGACCAGTTTGGAGAGAAGTGCCTAAAGACTCCGTCTCCATCCTACTGGTCAGTGACTGTCATGAGAAAAAGATAGAAGCGTGTACCTCGTTAATAGTTTCTCTTGACCAAGCGATTCTTGGCGAGACTTCGTGATTTAAGCCGGCAGTGGCCGGTCTCCGTAAAACTTGAGACTGACGTACTTGAGGGAGATTGACCTTCAGAAACTCCAGAACCTGTCGGAGCTGAGACAGGAGACGATTTCGAAGCAGAACGCCGTGGAGTTATCCCACCAGAACCTGTCCCAGGGTTGTCACCGAGAGTAACAGGCGGAGGTCCAGGGATATTGAATGTTCCAAAATCTCCGTAGATGAAGGGCCATGTTGCATCGCGATATATATCCTGAATGGTTGCAAGATCGCTATCGGAAGGTGTACCTGTTCCAGACCCGGTCACACGAACTTGCCTGGAGCACAATCAGAATCCCCTTTCTTCTAAAGCAAACTAACAACACACGTGCAGCTGGGATAGAACTGGGGCATTTGAGAGTGGAGGGCAACACTAGACTCAAGCATAAGAGGAGCAGCTCGCCCAAGATAACAAACAAGCGCACATCTCATGTCTCATCAGCTGGTGATGGTTATCAGTATGAAGAACAAGAAATCTGAACGGCACTCACATACTGGCCAGCCTTCAACTCAGCTGGAACCTTAGAGGTCCATGTGTAATGGTCTGAAGATATCCGGTCAGAAGATGTCTCTGCATCAGAAATGGAACACCCAACTAGCTCTGAGTTGGTCAGCAGCCCATTGTTTGGTGTCCGGATCGTAGCCTCCAGCATCGACTTTAAACCACCTCGTGCTACTTGCCGAGAAATTGGTACAGTCATTATCACATGAGGCCATGTATGTCGAAACGGGGCCTTGATGATCTTTAACAGCTCAAATGAGCTCACATGTAGGAACGGATGACAACTAGTAAGCTCACCCGCGGGCCACTATGAACACGAAGCCTGTAAGTTACGCGGACAGAAGCCATGGCGCGCACATTTCCACTTGAAGGTAACAGCAGACCCAGCAGTGACGTCTGCAACTACAGGTGTGCCGGAGTCACCTCCGATGCCACAGTTCATATCATTACTAGAGCCTGGGACTGTTTGTGTCGCTCATCAACACAGAATATCTACAGACAGTTTACACCTCTCACCGGGACCATCATCCTGGATCCTGCGTATAACACGTTGGGGTACAGGATTCTGATAACTACAGGCAGATGGATCAACTTTCTTTGTCGGATTGTTGCAACCTCGCTACAAACGGATCGTCAAAGGGATTCCAGCCAGGGAAGTCCTTCCCCTCAATGTTGACTTCGTGAACAAAGCCATGGCCAGCCACGCTTTGAATGGCAGAAAGGAGAAAGAAGGAAAGGAAGAAGAGAAGGCGAACCATTGCAGAGTAACAAGAAATGTTAGCCTGCAGTCAAAGAAAGAAAGGTGAGGGTCTTCTACGACGGAAGATTTTATAAATCATCCACACGAGGCTAGTTGAAGGTTTACTCGAGGACGATGGCTGGCCCACACGGCGAAATGATTTTCGCGTTTTGGCATGGAAAAGTCTACATTGATATATTAAGATTAATCAAAGGTTAGTATGTACCTTTACTTTTCCGAGTTCCCCTGGTTAAAAGAGCCGTATTTTTGTTGTGAAGCAATACAAGTGCGGAAAGCGGAAGTCGAACGTTGAGCATGCTGATTATTTGATGCGAGGGAGACCTGGCGTGTACATAATGAAATCAGTTCCGCCGATGAATATTCTCTGCTGCCTGGCGGAGGGGAAGTATATCCAGCGCGGCGGCACCCCTGGTTGTTACTACAAATAGCCCAGAACTGTAAATGACTGTCAATGACACGTGCAGATGATATGACGATCAGCATATGTTCATATGTTCCTTTGCAAGGCGGACTTACTTTTACAATTCATAACTATCCTGAACGGGCTATCCACTAGGGCGATGAAGTTATAACTTGCATTTCGCTCCTCAACGATTCCTTTGCCAGTGTCAGGAATTTTTGAGGGAACTGTGAACCTTTGGTGAACGTCAATAAGCTTGAGCTCATCAAATATTTCCCACGTATACTTTTGATAAATGTATGCTTTCTTACTACGAATACTGTGTTAAGACACCAAGAGGGAACGAAGATGTCTTACATCTTATATCATATGTATGCTTTCCTATGATCTAGTGAATTGCATTATCCTTTTTCTGAGTTTGACATCCTCATCCTACAAAGCTTACTAACAAAAGACGACTCTCAAGGCTGCTTGTCTTCACCTTGCCAGCCACTTCTCCGAAACCCTCCCCTATTATCCTCATGGTCTGGGCTTTTTCGATTTTTTATTTTCCCTGGGATATCTTCGCTCAATAACCTGCAGGATAAGATGAAGGATCACTTTTACACTGACACTGGGGTCACAGTGAAAGCAATTCAAAGCAAAAAAAAACTTCTGTTGTGTGCAATCGTATAATTCAAGCTTGCTTTTACATTTCTTGTCATGTCGCCGTGGACACCAGAGGAAACTGAATAGTCAAAACCAGATCATAGGCCAGTTGGCCTCTGAGGAACGAGTTTTCACCTCCTGCAAAAGAACCTGACTCTAATCCTGGAGTGGTACAGTCACAGAACTCAAGACACAGCGGAACCAGGATACTCCTTTTTGAACACAAAAATTTATAACGCGGCGCCCGTTAGCAGCCCACAGTAGATTCACAAAGTACACTACAGAGTCCTACACTAAGTTCACAAACTTCAACTCAGACCACCCGAAACTGGTCCGAAAAGGAAATCGAATGAAAAGGAAACAGAGGGAGAAGGGAGCTAGTAGTTAGGACACTCGTCTATTGTCAAGTTCCCAGGAAAATACTACTCTTCCCTTTCCAATGCAATGACTATAATCTCTGCTATACTCCTTATGATGAGTGTTGAGTCAGTGGCTGTGTAGACCTGGAAGGGTCGGCAGCCTCTGAATCTTGTCATTTATCATTTACTTCTTTTTTCATCTCACTATATCGCACTGTAGCCCATAGTTTACTCCGCTAGAAATGTTCGATAATAATTTGGCGTAACATATCATAATTACCCAAAGTTCTGATATCAACCAGATTACTTAAAAAGAGCGTAACCTGATGTTGGTTGGTTGTTATAACGAGGCGATCCTGGTTCTCTTCTCGCCGATACTCTGGCCTGTAAGAAGTTTTGTTCAATTCTCTCAATCTAACTTCCGAAATGAACGTTTCCTTGGAAACGTTTATTTGAATTCTCAGAGAACTATACTCCATGCCGCATTCAAAGGGGTTTGGCTGGACAAGCGGTAGCACTCTTCGCTACGAATTTTTAGCACAACGATCTCATGATTGTACTATGCTGTAAACATTTGTGCAATCAATTAGCTCAGTTCTATCCGCACTCTGCCCATTCGTAGAGTCGGAATCCTTTTTCTTGTCCACAAAGCGATTAGAACGGTTGCTTTTTGCGAACTTGCCGGATCAGAAAACGTTGTCTTTTCAATTACGATAGGAGTTGAACATGGGTCACCTAGGATGGGCACATTCCCTGAATGATTACCAAGATCTTGACCAGAATTACGGTGCCCCATTTTCGACAGTGATCATCCATCCACACGCATATCAATTCCGGATAGCATAAGTTCACAGGTACTGACGCTCAAAGTTTTGATAAGAGTATCCACAACTTGACCGCGCCAAGCAGCCAGTAGTTGGCACCTAATTTTGTAAAGAGATATGATATAACTCATGCACCGTCTACCCTTACCGGAGGGACGATTGCTTTCCATTCCTGATCTTTACCAAGGGCTCTTTCTAGGATGCTGTGTTCGTTCAGGCTCCTCTTCACTCTGCTCGATCCATGAGACTACTTCTACCTCGTATTATAGATGTTGCATGACTCAAGCAATTTCTCAATTGCATCTCTGAGGAAGGAGGCCAATGAAATCCCTCTGGGCAAAGCGTCCAAAAATAAACGATGATGGAGTGTGAACATCACAAATATTCTTGGACATCAATCAAAACTGCCAGCTGAACGTATTATTCTGTCAAATGATCGCCGTCTCTCATGAATCTCCACAGAAGATTACCTTCAGTATTGTCTCTCATCCCCATGCTTGAAAATGTGATTTACTCAACCAGCCTTGTCTCTCTTACCATGAGCAAGTCATCAAGAATTCCATATCCCAATATAAGGTAAAGTGTCTCAGGGGTCACCTATGAGGGTAGACGACTGAGGGAGCTACTACATAGTGTCCAATGTTATATAGAATGAGAGACTACTCCGGTTGCCCGGTTGCTACAAGATAAGATGATGAAGAGACATTACACTGACATCACTACATGATAGGACAATGGAAGATAGAGCTGCATATCAGTAGAATGGAACAACGTCATAAGGAATGCAAACGTTGGCAGTTCACTCCAATGATTCCATCAAGAAGCGTAAGTCCAACTTCAATACCCAACAACGGTACTCGCATTTTTCTCGGCGACTGTTTCAGAACCAGGTCAATGTCTTGTTGTATGACATTTCACTAATCATTCTCGTCCAGCCAAGGATATAAACTATCACATAAATGAAGCATGAAAGAAGCTATAACTAGGCAAGATAGATGAATTCCATGATAGAATTCAAATGGAGTCATCTTCTGGGTAATCCACCTTGTCATACAGTCGCAAAGTCTCATTCCAGTCTCTTTTCCTCCTACGCTTGATCGAGAAATATCTAGTCCCACCTTCCCACCTTCCTTGTATACGGCCCTTTTGCCGTCCCCCAGATGTACGAAAAAATATTTCCGGGTCACTAGGTAGTCCGAGCATGCTGACTGCGAGATTCATGACTCGACTATGCAAACCATGTCGCTTCTCGTGCATGGCTTTGAGCTGCGGCTTCCCAATGCACAAGAGGCGCAAGAGAGTTGTGAACGCGCGGAACGCTGACATAGTATCCTCGAGCCATCGGATAGTCATCCACATTAATAGAGGAATGAGGAACAAGGCATTGTATTGCGCAATTGGCCAGGCCATTATAACGCCGAAAATCCACACGCATATGCCGGATATAAGCCCATAAGTAAGTTTATACTGAGCAATTTCATCCCAAGTATCAAAAATTGGGCCTGTCTTCTTGAAATTGTGTACTGCGTAAAATGTGGTAGCGAAAACTGGAAGCCACAGGATTAAGCCAGGCGTGGAGATGACAAACAGGGGAATAGCCCAAGTGAACCTGATAAAGAGACGAAAAACGATAACGTGTCGAGGGAGGGGTCGCCTAATACGGTCGTCTTTGATTCCCCATTCCGCAATCTGGTCTTGGTATGCCTTGGGATTCTTGAGTTCTAAAACTAGCACAGAAGAAGCAATGCTTCGTCAACGAACCTTCAGATCTTCGCGCAACTGGTTGGTTTCTGTGATCAAAGAGTCCGTTTGATCGGTGGCAGCACTACCAGTAACTTCGTTGTGGACATCTGCGGCTTTGAAGGTGTCTTGGAAGGCTATACTGAGTCGTACATAATCTCCGAGCGCCATGCATGTCCCCAGCGGAGCATAGATTCTTGCAGCTAGCTTTGCTGTGCGTATCAGATCCCAAGAAGGCGCATCCCAAGTTCCGGCGCCGATCTTCTGGTGAAGTTGACTCGTGAGGTCACGTATGCTCTGAAAGTCCACTGGGGCAAGTAGTTCTGTGTTATTCTTCCATCGAGTAGATTTATAATTTGATCCATGATTAAATATTTAGAATGCACTCACCTTGGGGGTGAAAACCATCGGCTCGTGGAATGTCACTAGAACATCGGATCGAAAGTGTTGTCGATGCCTTTTCATGGTTTAAAATGAGCAAAGAAGGATAATATGCTAGTCTGACTCTTACATATAGGTAATTGAGCAGGTCAGTACATTTATTTCAAACTCTAAGTCATCACGATTTCGTGTGAGTACATCAGAGACAATCCGGGCAACGCCTGTCTTTAGTGGAGCAATTGTTGGATGATAGCGACTTGCCCCCTCAGGAAATAGGCAAATAGCATCGCCCAATTCAAGTGCCTGGAAAAATCCGATATATCAATTGAGCCATTCATTTGTCGATTCAAGGCGCACCTCCACGAGCTTAGACATTGCGTCTGAATTGTCGGCATCCTCTTTCCGTGCATAATCCTTCCTTCTTTTGATGGCCACTGTTCCCGCAGATTCAATCAGCCAACTCGTGAATGTCTTATGTCCGAACTGGGTCGCTTTGGCAGTCAGACGTAGCATGTTCCGACGCTGTAGCATGTCCAGTCCTCAAATCATAATTGGAAGGGCGATCTAACCTTTGTTGGGATGGAGGTGGCCAGAAGCCTTAATAGGAACGTTAGCGTGGTCCGGAGGCGATGAGAAACAAGCTAGACAGACAAGGCATCTGTGAGGGAGTTACTGTGATTAGCACATACAATGCTGTATAAATAGTCAGGTAAGGGAGTAAATGGAAAAGCTGCAATGCTTTCCAAGGAATACCAGTCTCTGGAACGAGATGTGCATTCTCAACAACGATCGACCCATAAAAAATCTTGAGAACGAAGCGGAAAAGAAATCTAGTAATAATATGTTAATTTATATAATGAATCCTACAAGGAGCTGGAGAGAGGTACCTGATAAGGATATAGGACCATGGTGTCTTTGAGCCAGATCTCGTCATGGCTGGTCTCAAGTCTTACAAAAATAGAAATCAGGCGTCTGTGGCTGACTAAGCACAGATTTCGGATTAAGAATCCAGTTGATTCGAGTTATCAAAACGAACCATGGAAGACGCCCTCGCAAAAATCCGACCTCACACATCCTCTTCGTTGCTTCATCAGAAAGCACCAGCCACATTATTGCTAGCAGTAGAATCAACATTAAAGGAACAGAATGCTGACTCAACACCTACCGCCTATTTCGCAGCGCTACTCACCACTCTCGATGGTACACTTCAACGCAAAGATACAAGTATGGCAGACGGAGCGGTCCTTCCTGCAGAACTGTATCTACTTGCGCTTGTTGCGCCCTTTGTTCCCAAAGTAGTCCTGAGGGCGCACCTGAATACTCTGCTCAGCCTCACTTCACCGTTATTCCCTCTCCTGGTCCCTCATGCTCCCCCAATACGCTCGCAGCTTTCTTTATATCATGTTATATTCCAGTCCCTAGACCGATCAAAGCTCGAATCACTCAATTTTCATCAGAATTTTATGTTTATCTTAGATCTATGTCTTGATCCAAGACCAAAAGTACGCAAAAAGGCTGCAGATCTTGTGAAGGACACACTATGCAGCCCCCCTAGTCCCCTTCTCCTCCATCCATACGCAGAATTAACTGCTCAATGGATCAAGTCTGCCCTCATAGAATCCAACTCCACACCATTTTCTAGGGGAAAATCGAGACAAAATACTGGTGGTCCCGAAAGTGCAATCTATGTCCTTGCCCTTTTGGGGCTTATTCTCCCTTATCTACCTTCTCCAGTATGTTTTGGCTATTTTCACGAGATCCAAATTGATCTTAGTCTTAGTCTCTTCCCGAGGTCACTGTTCAACTCCTAAGCCTCCCCCGTCTTGGAAATCCGTATCTCTCCCAGTCTTGCTATTCTATTCTATCTGGATTTTTTAGTCTTTCCGAAAACGATGATGAAAGCAAGCTTGGTGACCAATTACCCCAAGTATTACGCGCTGTCCTATCTTCCCCACCTATCAAAACTGATACAATTATCTCCCCCGCCTGGATCCAAGTATTAGGCGATGCTATGCAAGCTTACATGATTATTGATGCTGGCGCGTGTATGGAACAATTTGAGGAGGCTTGGAAAGCTGCCTGGAATTTCCTCCATTCCAGTGATTCTAAAGTACGGAAAGCAAGTGCCCGTACTTTGAGCATCCTCGTATCTTGCTCTCCACCATCCCTGGGCGAAACGACAGTTGCTCGTCCTCAGGAGTCGTCTATCGTGTCAAAAATCATTTCTCAGGTCATCAAAGCGCTCGAAAATGTCGCTTATGCGCACTCCACACCTGAGCTCCTAGCTATAATCTCGTCGTTGATTATCGGAATCAGAGGGAGAGGGTCCAGAACAGTCTCAGAGGCAGCAGAGGCTCTCCTTATACCTCTTGTCTCAAAAGTCGGTGAACTCCGCGCTCACAAAAATTTCGAATTCAAAGAGGCTGCAGACACCACTCTCGGTTCTGCGATGCAAATCCTTGGTCCAGAAGTCCTCCTTCGGATATTACCCCTCAATCTCGAGCCGGAACAGAGGTAGATCGTTTTCATCGCTAAGCTCACGCTCACTATCATGTCTGATCCCACTGCAGAAAAGCTGGCAAAGAACCGCGGGCCTATCTTCTTCCCCTCCTCTCCCAACCCCATACCTCTCCATTAGGTCATTTTATCTCTTATTTTGTACCCTTGAGCGAGAAAATGTTCGACCTTCAACAGATTGCCGAGTCCGAAGGTCGGCAATCCGAAGCTAAAGTGTGGAGTGTACTTGTTGGTCAAATTTGGGCAGGTTTGACAGGATACTGTTATGCTCCTACTGATCTGCAGGAGGTGCGGTTAAGCAATCTTCTCGTTCATAATGCTGACTCTGGGCGTCTAGGCACTGAGCCCAGCTTTTTCTCAGCTCCTTTCGCGGTTGTTGTATTCAGAAACTGAACTTCGCCCAGCAATTCTCAAGGCATTAAAGGTCCTTGTTGAGTCTAATCAACTATCCACAGATGGCACGCAAATGCCGATGATCGAGGGCATAACGTCTGAAGAAAGAGCCTCCAACATCGCTTTCCTGAAGACGCAAGCTGAGAGTTGGTTGGCTGTTCTATTGAATGTCTTCGGTAGTGTCAATCGTGATTCCAAAGGCATGGTTAGTGATGTAATCAGCCTCTGGGCGTCTATCGCCGACCAATCCGTTAGTATATCGACAACTGTCTCTCACTGTCTGATGTTCACCTTCATCAATACAGGTAATTACCACCACCTATCAGAAAGTCATCGGCCTGTTTGAAAAAAACTTGGTTCACGATGAAAGTACAGCGGCAAATAATAATTCCGAGGTTGGAAGCACCGCTACGATGGCACAAGATATCCTTATTCTCCTTCTTCCTTATCTGCCCCAGAATGACTCTCAGGCCTTGTTCAACCTCTGTCTTACCCCACAAGTGCTAACTGGAAAGGACAGTGGGGTGCAGAAACGCGGATATAAGATCTTAGCGAGATTGATTGACAAAGACAAGGTTGAGGTCGACATATTAGCTGTCCTAGAGACAATAGACAAATTTTTAGAAGGATTGACCCCTGCCGCAAAGAAGGTTATTCGATCTCAATGCCATTAAGTTTTGCTATTAACCAGCTCAACAGGATCGTTTCAACTTTTTATCCACTTTGATACCCCATCTACCACCATCGGCTCTTCACATCATATCGGCAATAATTCCCGAAGTCGTGCTTGGGACTAAGGAACCTTCCGAAAAAGCTCGGATAGCAGCCTTCGATGTCATTCTTGCGATGGGTAGGAAGATGAGTGTCGGTGGTGTGGTCAAACGGAGCTTGATGGAAGGTATAGACGAGGACAAAAGTGAAGAAGGTATCGAGGATTTTTCTTTTGCAATGCACGGTGCAATATCTAATTTGCCTGATGCAGTCGTTGCCAGTATCGAAGAATACATGACCATGTTGGCTGGTGGTCTCGCAGGTGCAAGTCCGCACATGATCAGTGCGACGGTGACTGCTATTTCACGATCCGTGTTTGAATTCAAAGGTGATCGCAGTTACACTCATTGTACTATTCTCATACCATCTCTCAGACGCAATGTCTACGAAAATGCTCAATGAGATCATACAGACGCTACTAGTTTTCCTTACCTCTGCAAATCGGGAAATTGTGAAATCAGTGCTTGGTTTTTTCAAGCTCTCTATTCACACATTCTCCGCCGAACTCATACGTCCCCATCTCAACGAATTGGTACCTGCCCTGCTTAGATGGTCACATGACCATAAAAATCACTTCAAATTGAAGGTTAGGCACATTTTTGAGCGAATGTTGAGAAGGTTCAGCTGGGAAGAAGTATACGCATGTGCAGGCAATGATGAAGCCGGAAAGGTGCTACTAAACACCAAAAAGAGAAAGGATAGAGCCAAGAGGAAGAAGTCCGTCAGAGAGGAGGGTGAAGATCAGGTTTGTCGGTGTGCTTCAAAAACATTCTTTCCTCTGACACTAGGTTCATAGCCATCAGATCGAAAACGTGCGACAGGAAATGAATTTGAAGATGTGTTGTATGGGAGTGAGAGTGAATTAGAGGATAGTGATGATGAAGATGATGCAACCTCGCCGAACGAATCAAGAAAAAAGAGCGCAGAGCATGGTGCTCGCCTTAGGTTAGATGACGATGAACCAATCGATCTTCTCGAAGGAGCAGCAGGACGTGTTCACAGTATGTTTGTTTTGACATTCGCTCAAACTGTCGTTTTCAAGCGGTATCTTAGATGCAAAGTCAAGTCGCCGACGTCAGCCTGGGCAGGAAGCCACTCATTTCAAAACTGATATGGATACTGGCAAAATGATAATAGATGATTCCGACGGTAGCGCGAACGAGACCTCTCATATTCATAAAGAAGGCAGCAAGGATGAAGATATCACTGGAAAGGCATACAAGGAAAGTATGACATCAGCTGATGGATTTATCAGAGGTCAGGGGGGCCGTTTGAAGTTCAACAAAGATACAAAAAAGAGAAGAAGAGAAGACATGGATGAAGATGTCGAGATGGCTGATGGAGAAAATACTGGTACAGGAAGAAAGAAGAAAGAGGAAAAGAAGGAACTAGGGTTTGGACATGAATTCAAAGCCAAGGTATGCATGGCTCTTCTTAAAACGCTCAATGATCTTTTTTTCAAATTTCTATCCAGAGAGCCGGAGGCGACATCAAGAAGCAAGGAATGGACCCATATGGTTATCTCTCGTTGCAGGATGCAGCTAAGCGAACGAAAGGCCGGAAACGCCTTGGAATCACTTCAAGGCGGTGATGGATCGATAGTAACATTTAATCTCACATAAGTATGCAAACGAATGTTTATTCTTTCGTTGTTGTATACATGACAGCTTGAACGGTGAATCCTCATCCATACAAGGTTTGATCATGCGGTGTACCGAAGAGTCCTTCCTGCCAACTACAAGGTTGTTGCCATTCTGGGGATGGGATGTCAAGGTGCAAAACTTTGGCTATTACGGTCGCAAGCAGGTTTGCGTCGGCGCGATTGTCCCCTTCCATCGCAAATTGTAGGATAGCTGCAGTTGGAATGGACCAATTTTTAGGTATTGACGCGAGAATGCGACGTGTCAATCCTCCTCCTGGAATAACGGGGGTTGAATCAGCATGCCCTTCCTCCTGCTTACTTTGTTCATCTGGTTGGATATACCGTCGGACAGGCGACTCGTAAATAGGTATCGACACAACACTATGCAATGACGTTTGGACAAGTGAGGGCCCATTACGAGGCACAAAATGGTAGATGGGAGTACTGAAACCGCCTCAGGAAAAGCCAACGGGAGGGAAATTGAAACCTTACAGCATCTGCGCATCTGTGCGGTCCACTACATCCACTCCTGATAGAAATAGTACAGAAGTGAATTGAGATGTTTTGATAAATTCAATAAGTGCCACTACGAAATCTGCCTTCCGCGACTTCGAGAAAGTGTCAATTACCCCCAAAGGTTTAATGCAAAGGGAAGATTCAAACCTTGAGGACAGGCGAACGTTGCTGTAAGATCACAATGCCGAGTTCGGGTTTGCTAAAGACTAGGTTCCAATATGAAAGTTGGTTAGAGAATGGTGATTCTAGCAGGTTTAACGTACGTTCTAGAGCAGTTGTGACTCCAGGGGCACCATCTTCTCTGCCGCCTACGAAAGGGAAAAAATAACTAGGGTCAACGATGGCTACGCGTTCCAGTCTCAGCGTTGCGATCATGAGATCGACTGCTAGTTGAGGGACATTGGCGGTCGAGACGACTGGCTAATCCAGATCCCAAGCATGTGGTCAGAACACCACAGGATAATCTAAACATGAATGTACGTACAACAACGAGGACCTTCCCAGTAGACTGAAAGTCTTTGGTTGGATGGATGAACGTCATCAGAAACTTATCAGAAACTTGTGTCCGCGAAGTTCAGTAGATGACGTCTCCAT
>Ga0153993_100199_pt1 | contig 21775 bp, 16 predicted proteins | sample TSNC077MetaG_FD_104706 | JGI IMG/M metagenome (GOLD analysis project Ga0153993, IMG submission 104706) | Attine ant fungus gardens microbial communities from North Carolina, USA - TSNC077 MetaG | ecosystem: Host-associated > Fungi > Mycelium > Unclassified | place: USA: North Carolina, Lumber...
ACTCGCCGCCGTAGGTGACCTCGCCGTTGGCCTCGGCGAGCGGCTTGCCCATCTCGAGGGTCATCAGCAGCGCGAAGTCGTCGCGGCGCTCCTGCAGCAGGTCGAACGCGCGGCGCAGGATCTCGCCGCGTGCTCGGGGCGGCGTGGCGGCCCAGTCGTCCGCCGCGGCGACGGCGGCGTCGAGAGCGCGCGCGCCGTCCTCCGGGGACGCGTCGGCGATCGTCTTGATCAGGTCGCCGGTGGCGGGATCGTAGACCGGCAGGGTGCCGGCCGAGCCGGAGGTCCACTCCCCTCCGATGAACAGTCCGTCGGGGACCCGGTCGAGCAGGGCCTTCTCATCCATAGCGTCGTTCCTCTCCGTTGTCGTCCGTCGCCGCCGACTGCACGAGCGGCACCGATCGGTGGTCGATCGTGGTGGCCAGCGCGATGACGGTGGATGTGCGGGTGATACCGGGGCCACCGACGATGCGGTCGATCACCCGCTGCAGGTCGGCGTTCGAGCGGGCGACCGCGCGGATCAGGAGGTCACCGGACCCCGTGATCGTGTGCACCTCGAGCACCTCCGGGATGCCGCTCAGGTGGTCGACGACGGTCACGCGCCAGTCGCCCTGCGCCACTTCGGCGGTGACGAACGCCGTCACCGGGTAGCCGAGCCGCTCGCTGTCGATGGTGGGCGCGAAGTCCTTCACCACACCGGAGCGCTGGAGCCGGTCGAGCCGGGCCTGCACCGTGCCGCGGGCGACGCCCAGCCGGCGGGAGGCCTCGAAGACGCCCAGCCGCGGCTCCTCGGTCAGGAGCGCGATCAGGTCGGCGTCCAGCTTGTCGATCATCGGCCTCCTTCGGTCCTCGCACATCGTACGACCCTCGCGGGCGGCTTCCTACACGCTGGCGGGAATCCCCAGGAACGGGAGGGCAGCCTGCTTGAAGGCGCGGGCGCTCAGCGTGGTGATGTGATCGCGGCGCGGCACTCGCACGAGCCGGGCTCCGAGGATCTCCGCCGCGGCCTCGGCGTCGCCCGCGACGGGATCGACCTCACCCGCGACCAGCAGGGTCGGCAGGCCGGTCGGGCCGAGCGGAAGCGGATGGGAGCCCATCCCCTCCACGCAGGCGGCCAGGGCGTCCAGGTCGACGCCCGGCGCGCGGCGGAGGGAGGCCAAGAGCGGCCCGAGGGCGAAGTCGGGCGCGGAGACCTCCGCGCCGTGACGGATCGCGGCCTGGACCGCGGGGATGCCCCAGTGCCCGAACTGCTCGACGGTGCCGATCCCGCCCACGACCAGCCGGCGCACGCGGCCGGCGGGGATCTCGGGCACCAGCCCGGCGAGCGCGAGCGAGACCCAGCTGCCCATCGAGTATCCGATCACGTCGACCTCCCCCAGCCCCTCCGCATCGAGCACGGCGCTCAGGTCGGCGGCGAGGAGCGCGGGCGAGTAGGCGGCGGGGTCGTGTGGGGCCTCGCTCCCGCCGTGACCGCGCAGATCGGGGACGAGAGCGCCCCGGCCCGCGGTGGCGAGCGCGTCCACCCAGCCCGTCGACTCCCAGGTCAGAGCGCCGGTGGTGGCGAAGCCGTGCACGAGCAGCACGGGATCGGGTCCGGGATGGCGCGTGACGTGGAGGCGGACGGGACCGGTCATGTCCCCATCCTCCCCCTTCGCCGGGCGGCCGGCGTCACGGCCGGGTGGTGCGCACCCGGGCGAGCACGGCCTCCGCGAGCACGTCGACCGTGTCGGCCACGTCGGCGAAGAAGTCGTCGTGGACGGTGGCCGTCTCACGCAGGAGCTGCTCGCAGACCGGCAGCGGATCGCGGCCCGCCCACGCCCCGGCCTGCGGGAGGACCGGCTCGACGACGCTCGGACCCGCTCCGGCGCGGGCGCGGTCGAGGGCGCGGGAGGTCGCGTCGTGGACCGCGAGGGCGTCCACTCCGTCCACGAGTTGCACGGGCATCCCCTGCACCCGGGACGGCCCGGCGGCGCCGACGAAGACGACGGGCAGCCGGGAGACGGCGGCGGTCGTCATCGCCTCGTCCACTTCTCGCGCCGTGCTGCCCGGGCCGAGCAGCACCAGGGCGACACCACCCGTGCGGTCGAGCTTCGCGCCGAGCGCCCAGGCGACGGCGTGGGTGACCGGGGAGCCGTCGGCCGCCCGGCGGTCACGGGCCTGCAGGGCCAGCGAGGCATCGGCACCGGTCGCGACGGCGACGCCGAGGTCGCGGGCGGCGGGGAAGGCCAGGTCGCGGGCGGGGTCCAGGGCGGCGGCGCTGCCGACCTCGACGGCCTCGCGGCCGGAGACGGGGCGGTAACCGTGGAGCTCGCCCCGGTGCTCCATGGCCCGCGCTCCGCCGTCGATACGGCGGACGGTCGCCAGGGTGCGGTAGAGGCGGCGCAGCAGTGCCGGGAGGCCCACGGGCGCGACGGTCACCGTCTCGAGGGTGGTCAAAGGCATGGCGACCACTCTCGCCCACCGGCGCAGGCCGGGCAACGCGGGCCCGATCCGTCCAGCAGGTTGTCCAGCTAGTCGGAGACTCCGGCCCTCTCGTTGTGCAATGTGCTCTTCGCGAGCCGCGACGGCCACCAGATCGCGCGGCCGATGTCGTACGACAGCGCCGGGACGAGCAGGGTGCGCACGACCACCGTGTCGAGCAGCACTCCGAAGGCGACGATGAAGGCGATCTGCACCAGGAACAGGATGGGGATGACGGCGAGCGCCGCGAAGGTCGCCGCGAGCACGATGCCGGCCGAGGTGATGACGCTGCCGGTGACGCCGAGCCCGCGCAGGATCCCCGGCCGGGTGCCGATGCGCAGCGACTCCTCCCGCACGCGCGTCATGAGGAAGATGTTGTAGTCCACCCCCAGCGCGACCAGGAAGACGAAGCCGAACAACGGCACCGTCGCATCCGCGCCGGGGAAGCCGAACACGTGGTTGAACACGAGCGCGGAGACGCCGAGCGCCGCGCCGTACGAGAGCACCACGCTGCCGATCAGCAGCACCGGCGCGAGGATCGACCGCAGCAGGAGCATCAGGATGAGGAGGATCACGCCGAGCACGATCGGGATGATCTTGACGAGGTCGCTCTGGGCGGTGTCGTTCGTGTCGAGGGCGATCGCGGTGACGCCGCCGACGAGCACGTCGGAGTCCTCCGCGGGGAGCGTCGACCGCAGCGTGCGGACGACGTCCTCGGCGGCGGCCGAGTCCGGCTCGGCGGAGAGGGTGGCCTGCACCAGCACGCGACCGTCCTTGACGATGGGGTCGGCGGGCGCGCCGGACTGCGACGGGCGCACGTTGCCGGCGTAGAGCGTCGCGGTGCTGATGCCGTCCGTCTTCTTCGTCGCGGCGAGCACGGCGTCGGCGTCCGCCTCCCGGGTCACGATGAGGACAGGCGAGCCCGACCCGGCGTCGAAGTGCTCGGCGAGCACCTTCTGACCGTCCGCGGCGTCGGACTGCGAGAGGACGAGGTCGGTCTGCTCCACACCGTTGGCCTTGAGCTGCGTGAGGCCGAGCGCGCACGCGGCGAGCAGGACGAACGACACCAGCCACGTGACGCGGGGCCGTCGCGCGATCAGGCGGCCGACGCGCAGCCAGATGCCGCGGATGCCCTCGAGGCCGGCGATGCGGGGGCCGGCCTCGTCCTCGTGCCGGTGGTCGTGCTCGCCGATGACCTTCGGCCGGAACGGCCAGAACGACGCGCGGCCGAACACGGCGAGCAGGGTGGGAAGCAGGGTGAGCGCGGCGAGGAGCGAGAACACGATGCCGATCGCGGCGATCGGGCCGAGGCTCTTGTTCGAGTTGAGGTCCGAGAAGAGCAGGCACAGCAGAGCCAGGATGACGGTCGCACCGGAGGCGGCGATCGGCTCCAGCGCCGCCTTCCACGCCCGGATGATCGCGACCCAGCGGGAGTCGACCTGCTCCAGCGCCTCCCGGTAGCGGGCGACCATCAGCAGCGAGTAGTCCGTCGCCGCTCCGATGACCAGGATCGACAGGATGCCCTGACTCTGCCCGCTCAGCTTGATCCACCCCCAGAGCGCGAAGAGATAGACGACGAGGATGGCGGCGCAGAGCGCGAAGATCGAGGTCAGGAGCACCAGGAACGGCAGGAGCAGCGCCCGGTAGACCAGTAGCAGGATGACGAAGACGGCCGCGACGGCGACGAGCAGCAGGATGCCGTCGATCCCGCCGAAGGCGTTCACCAGGTCGGCGGTCAGCCCCGCGGGGCCGGTGACCCAGCCCTGGGTGCCGCTCGGGAGGTTGTCGTGGAGCGTCGTGCGAAGGTCGGCGACGACGGTCTTGACCGAATCCGAGTCGGCGATGGGCACGATGAACTCGACGGCGAGGCCGTCCTCCGAGGGGATGGGTCCGGCGACGCTCGTCGTCTGGTCGCCTTCGGGGGCCTGCACGCCCGTCACCTCGCCGAGCTTCGCGCCCAGCTTCGCGTAGTCGGTCAGGGCGGACGACGGGATCGCGGTGTCGGAGCGCACCACCACGATCGCGGGGATCGCATTGGAGTCGGTGAACTTCTGCTGCCAGTCCTGCACCTCGGTCGACTCGGCACTGGCGGGCAGGAAGGCGGCCTGGTCGTTGCTCGAGACGCCGGAGAGCTTGCCGAACGTCGGGCCGCCGAGACCGGCCAGGACGAGCCACACCAGGATGAGGACCGTGGGCAGCACGATGCGCAGCCAGATCGGGGGTCGCGCCTGGGTCTTCGTCGGCTCGGTCACGTCATCTCCAATTAGCTAGCCAAGTTAGTAATCAGCTTAGCGCCGAGTTACTGCCGACGCCAGACTACCCGGATCGACGATCCGGGGCGAGCGGGTGCCGCTCAGGAAGCGGGGACGAGCTCCGCACCGGCATGGGCCAGCTCCGCGAGGGCGGCCTCGGACGAGTCGGCGGCGACTCCCGCCACCAGACCGGTGAGCACGCGCACGTGCTGCCCGTGGGCGAGCGCGTCGAGCGCCGAGGCCCGCACGCAGTAATCGGTCGCGATGCCCGCCACGTCGATCGTGTCGATGCCGTGCTCATCGAGGAGGTTGTGGACCGTCGAGCCGGCGTCCGTGCGACCCTCGAAGATCGAGTAGGCCGGGACGCCCTGCCCCTTGAGCACGTGGTAGTCGACCCGGGAGGTGTCGAGGGCCGGGTGATACTCGGCGCCCGCCGTGCCGGCGACGCAGTGCGCGGGCCAGGTGTCGACGAAGTCGGGCTCCGCCGTCGTGGCGAAATGGCCGCCGTTGTCGGTGTCGCCGTCGTGCCAGTCGCGGCTGGCGATCACGACCGCGTAGTCGTCCCGGTGCTCGGTCAGGTAACGGGTCAGGAGTTCGGCGACGGCCGCTCCCCCGGCGACGCCGAGCGCACCGCCCTCGGTGAAGTCGTTCTGCACGTCGATGATGAACAGCGCCTTGCCCATGCGGGCCTCCCTCGACTGGTCAGGGTGCGAACAGGCCGATCAGGTGTTCGACAGGTTGTCGCCGCACTTGTAGATGCCGGTGACGAGCGTGTCGATCGCCTGCTTGGCGTTGTCGCCCACGTTGCCGAGAGCGTACACGGCGAAGGTGAGCGGGGTGCCGTCCGCGGAGTCGACGATGCCGGAGAGCGTGTAGCCGTTGTCGATCCAGCCGGTCTTGGCGTGGACCGCGCCGCGTGCGGCCGAGTTGGCTCCCGTGAAGCGGTTGTAGCCCGGGCCGAGCGTGCCGGACTGTCCGGAGACCGGCAGACCGTCGTAGATCACGCCCAGGCCGTTCTCGCGGTTCAGCACCTTGATGAAGAGCCGGGTCATGTACGACGGCGGCACGGCGTTGTTCGCGCTCAGTCCCGAACCGTCGGCGATGTGGAGGCCGGCGGTGTCGATCCCGTAGCCTTTGAGACCCGCGAGCACGCCCGCGTTCTCGGCGTCGAACGTGTTGCCCGCGCCGTTCTTGATCGCCACGAGGCGCGCGAGCTCCTCCATGATCGTGTTGTCGGAGTACTTCATCGCCTGCTGGATGAGCGTCGTCACCGGCTGCGACTGCACGGCCGCGAGCTGGCGGGCGCCGGCGGGCGCGGTGCCCTCGGTGACCGGGACGCTCGTGCCGAGGTACTGCTGGAAGTACTGCGTCGCGCGGCCGACCGGGTCGGTGCTGCGCGGGGACTCGACGGCACCCGGGTTGTCGCGGTCGCCGTCGACCATCAGGGCGGTCATGTACGGGGTCGAGCCCTCGACGACGCGCTCCTCGTTCTCGTCCCAGCTGGGCTGCCACACCGGGCCGCCGAAGAGGGAGGTGTCGACGACGATGGAGGTGATCGGTTGTCCCCCCATCGCCTGCTTGGCCTGGTCGGCCAGATCCTGGATGGACGGGGCGCCGGTGTAGAACGCGCCCTGACCTCCGGGGAGGCGCGACAGCGTCACGTCGCCACCCCCGACCACGACGATCTGGCCGGGCGTGCTTCCGGCCACGACCGTCGTCGAGACGCGGTAGTCGGGCCCGAGGGTCGCGAGCGCCGCGGCAGAGGTGACGGTCTTCATGACGGAGGCCGTGGGACCGGGCGTGCCACCGTTGCGGTCGAACAGCACCTCGCCCGTCTTGGCGTTGACGACCTGCGCCTCGAGGTTGCCGAGGCGGCCATCCTGAGCCAGACCGGCGACCGAGCAGGTGCGGATGCGGCTCGCGGCCGGCGCGGCGGCGGGGACCGGGCGCGCGGGGTCGACCGTGGGCGTCGGGGTGGGGGTGGGTGTCTTCGTGGCGGACGCGCTCGCCGTCGGGCTCGGCACACCGGCCGCCGAGGCGGGCGATCCGACCGTCGCTCCGAGGGCGACGCTGCCGGTGCCGAGGACGACCAGCGCGGCGGCTCCGCCCGCGATCATCCAGGCGCGGGGGTGCTTACGGATGGCGGTCATGATGCCGGCCGTCATGCCGGCGAGGCCGGCCGCTGCTCCGCGACGCGGGCTGCTCGCGGGGGTCGACCCCGTCGTCGCTGCGGCCTCGCGCTCGGCCGAGAGACGCTCCGAACGGGTCGCGGGCGCGGCAGCGGGGACGCCGGCGTCGGGCGCTGCGGCATCCTGATCGAGGGAGGGGACGGGGGTGGTCGACGGGATCGACGGGTCTGACTCGGTGCCGTTCGGCAGACCGGAGTCGGGCTGGTCCGATTCGTGCATCCGGGTATGCTACCTGTCTTTTCTGGGAGCGTCACCCGTCAGGGGGTCGCGGGTGCGGCCGTCGGGCGGGAGGGAGACGCTCCCTCCCGCCCAGTGCGCCTCAGCTGGCGACGGGCTCCGCGGCGAGCGCGGACCACTCCGGTGAGAGGGCCGGCTGCACCTCGGGGCGGCTCTCGATCACGACGGAGCGTTCGGCCTCCCCCGCCTCGATCGTGGAGACCATGACGTCGAGCACGTGGTAGGCGAGCTCGCCGGTCGCCCGCTCGGGACGGCCCTCCCGCAGCGCCTCCGCCAGCTCGGCGACGCCCGTGCCGCGGGTGGTGGTCGAGCCCTCGGCGGCGATCGGGCGCGGCTCGTCGCCGTCGGTGTAGAGCAGCAGGTCGCCGTCGAATCCGTTGACGTCGGGGACGACCAGCGTCCCCTCGCTGCCGGCGATCTCGAAGCGGGTGCGCTGCAGCTTCGAGTCGAAGCTGAACACGCTCTGCGCGCTGGTGCCGTTCACGAAGCGGTACCCTGCGCCGACGTAGGTCGGTACGGTGACGGGGAAGCTCTCCCCCGCGCGCGGACCCGACCCGATGGTGCGGCTCGCGTGGGCGGTCCCGAGCGCGGCGTCGACCGAGGCGAACGGGCCGAGCAGCTGCACCAGGGCCGTCAGATAGTACGGGCCGACGTCGAAGAGCGGGCCCGCGCCGTCCTGGAACAGGAAGTCGGGGTTCGGGTGCCAGCTCTCCGGGCCCGGCGACTGCAGCAGGGTGAGGGCCGACTGCGGCACGCCGATCGCTCCCGACTCGATGAGGCGGCGCGCGGTCTGCACGCCCGCACCCAGGAACGTGTCGGGCGCCGCGGCGACCCGCAGTCCGGCAGCCGCGGCCGTGGCGAGGAGGAGCCGGGCGCTGGCGCGGTCGAGCCCGAGGGGCTTCTCGCTCCACACGTGCTTGCCGGCGGCGAGGGCCTGCAGTCCGACCTCCACGTGCACCTTCGGCAGTGTGAGGTTGACGACGATCTCGATGTCGTCGTCGGCGAGGAGGCGCTCGACCGACCCCGAGTCCGGGATGCCGAAGGCGGCGGCCTGAGCAGCAGCCCGGGTCTCGTCGAGGTCGGCGACGAAGCGCACGTCGACGCCCGGGAAGCGGGTGAGGTTGCCGAGGTACTCGGCGCTGATGACGCCGGCGCCGATCAGGCCGACGCCGACGGGACGGTGCGCGCTCATGCGGAGACCTCCTCGGTGAGGAAGGCGTAGCTGTCCGCGATCACCTGGAAGCGGTCCGAGCGGGAGTCGTCGACCTCCACGACGTGCAGGGCGTTCGGCGCCGCCGCCAGGATCTCGGCGATCGGCAGCGAGCCGGACCCGACCGCGACCTGGTCGATCTCGGCATCGGTGGCGGGGCCATCCTTGACGTGGATGGCGGTGACGCGGTCGCCGAGCGTGTTCAGCAGTGCGACGGGGTCGATGCCGCCGACCGCGACCCAGTAGGTGTCGAGCTCGATCGCGACCTCGTCGCCGACGTGCTCCGCGAACACTTCGAGGGCCGTGCGGCCGCCGATGCGGGCACGGATCTCGTGGGCGTGGTTGTGGTACGCCAGGGCGACGCCGTGCTCGCGGGCGACGGCGGCGGCGGCGCGGAACTCGGCTGCGACGGCGGCGACCTCCTCCTCCGTGGTCCAGCGGTCCTCCGGCACGTACGGGTCGATCACGGTGGCGACGCCGATCTCGGCCGCGGTGCGGAAGATCTGCTCCTGGTCGCGGCCCAGCACGAGGTTGTGCGCGGTCGGGACCGCCAGCCCGGCGGCGGCGATCGCGTCGCCGAGCCCCGGCCAGGTGGCGAAGTCGTAGGCCTCGACCAGCTCGAAGCCGATCGCGCGCACGCGGGCGAGCGCGCCCGGCAGGTCCTCGGCCAGCGCCTCCCGGATCGAGTACAGCTGGACGGACAGGGGTGATGGTGACACGGTTCTCCTCAGTTCGGGGTGTCGGTTGCGGGGGTCGTGATGGCCGCGAAGGCGGCGCCGGCGGGGGTCGCGCGGTCGCGGGCGAGGCGGGCGAACCGGTCGGCCATGATCCGGTGCCCGGCGTCGTCGGGGTGGAGGTCGTCGGGCAGCCGGGCGGCGTCGTCCGGGCCGAGGAGCAGACGGCCGTCGAGGAGGTGGAGGTACGGGTCCTCCGGCTGCCGCGAGGAGACGCCGGCGGCGATCAGGTCGCGGATGCGGCCGAGGGTGAGCGTGCCGTCCTCCGGCGTCCATGCCCGCGGAGTGCCCGCGACCTTGCCGGGTGCGACCTCGCGGGTGGGGCCGGGGAGGTCCTCGTGCGAGGGCGACGTGATGGGCGTGATGACGAGGATCGGCGTCGCCGGGTGCCCCGCGCGGATGAGGTCGAGGTAGTTGTGGAGGGCGGGCAGCAGGATGCGGCGGCGCATCCCGTCCACGTTGACGATGTTGATGCCGAGCTTCAGGGTGATGACGTCGGCCGGTTCGGCGGCGATGGTGCGCGCCACGAAGGGGTCGAGCAGGGCGTTGCCCGAGAACCCGAGGTCAGTCAGGTCGAGGCCCAGGTCGGTCGCGGCGCGCTGCGCCCACGGCCCGCGCGGTCCGTCGGCCTCCCCGCCGTGGCTGATCGAGCTGCCGTGGTGCAGCCACAGCGGTGCGGTCGAGGCGGGGGCCGGCCGGAGCGGGGCGTCGGCGCGCGCGGAGCGGACGACGACCTCCGCCGTGTGCGGCAGCCAGAGGGTGACCGGGCGCTCGGTGCGGCCGTCGCCGCCGAGCATCCAATGCAGTGTGGAGACGCCGCCCTCCTCGCGGCGGACCTCGCCCGCCGGGTCGCCGTGGATGAGCGTCCCCTCGGTCAGATCGATGCGGTCGGTCGCGCCGTCGTGGTCGAGCTCGAAGGAGGCGGGGCGCTGCTCGTAGCCGGCGGGGGCAGCGATCCGGGCGACGGCGACCTCCACCTCCAGGCGGGTGGCGGCCGTGACGAGGGCCAGCCGCACACCGAGTGTCTGGTCGGCCATGAGGTGGATGGCGGGGCCGGCCTGGTGCGCGCGGGTCCACCCCGGCAGCCGGCGCGGGGCGAAGCCGCCGTCGCGCTCGACCAGCTCGATGGCACCGCGCACGCTCGCGGCGAGTGCGTCCAGCCCGGTGGGCAGGAGCGCGTCCGTCGTCTCGGTGATGCTCACGTGGTCCTCTCGGTGGGTCGGATGGTGGAGCGTCGTGGCCGCCGGGATGCGGCGGCCACGACGCCGCTGGTCACTTCGAGATCGTGATCGACCCGAGCTCGATGGACCACGCCGTGGTGGCGCTGATGGTCGCCTTCAGGTACTTCGTCCCGCTGGGCAGCGTCGCGGTCGGCGTGAAGGTCGTCGACGCCCACCCGTTGGTGGTTGCCGCCGGGGTGGTGTGTGCGGTGGCGACGTTCGTCCACGTCGTGCCGTCGGGCGAGCTCGCGAACGTGAGCTTCGTCAGGTCGGCGCTGAACTCGTACGCCGTCGCCGAGAAGGTCTTCATCCCGTCGAAGAGCCAGGTCACCGAGCCGGCCGAGCCGTTCGAGCGCGAGAACCGCGACGCGTCGCCGTTCATGTTGCTCAGCGGGGTCGTGGTGTCGAGGATCATGTTCGACGTGTGCGACGCGCTGACCAGCCAGCCGCTGGCGTCGTCGACGAGCGTCGGCGCAGCGGTGATGTTCTGCGCCTCGTGGAAGCCTCGGCTCGGCGCCGCGCTGGCGGAGACCGTGCGGCCGAAGTAGTCGTGACCGCCGTTCGCGGAGATGACCGCCCCGGTGCCGATCGCGGGCGATGTCGACTGGAGCTGGTATCCCGTCACCGAGGCGAGGCCGGTGGGTGCCGTCCCCGTGGGCGAGGCGAGCTTCGGATCGGTCGTCAGCTTGTGCGCGTCGGCCGGCTCCCCCGCGGGGTGGCTGCCGTAGAACACGTTGCTGTCGATGACGGCTCCCGCGACGTTCGGGTACAGGTAGTCGCCGCTGCCGTGATTCTCCACGATGTTGTCGCGGAAGCTCCACGCGCCGGTGGTGGTGCCGTCGCAGCCGTCGCAGAAGATCGGCTTCGAGGTGGCGCCCGACGGGATGTACACGGTGTTGTTGTAGATGTCCGTGCCGGTCGGCACCCCGTACGAGAAGGTGAAGACGCCCTTCACGCCGCCCCAGCCGTCGTTGACGCTGAGGTTGTACCGGACGACGAGGGTCGACGAGTAGCCGCCCATCATGAGCAGGAACCCGCCCTGGTTGTCGTGGCTGTAGTTGTACTGGAACACCGTGTTGACGTTGAGCAGGTCGGAGTCGAAGCCCTGGCCGTCGGTGTCGTGAGTCAGGGTGCCGTAGACCTCGTTGTACTGCACCGTGGTGTTCATCGAGCGGGTCGGCCAGAGCCCGGCCGAGGCGGCCTCCGTCGAGCCGACGATCGTCTTCTGCCCGGGGTTGCCCACGACGTTGTTCTGGAGCAGCGCCCCGTCGGTGCCGAAGGTCAGGATGCCGTCGCTGTCGACGTTCTGCACGGAGTTCTGCTCGACCACGACGCCGGTGCTGAGCGCCGACTGGGTCAGGGCGTACGGGGTGGTCGTGTAGTAGCTGGCGTCCCACAGCACGATGCCCGTGCGGCCGAGGTCGTGGACCGTGTTGCCGACGATGTGGACGTTGCTGAAGCTGTCCGACGCGCCCTCGGCGTAGACGACGATGCCGCCGTTCAGGTGGGCGTCGACGTCGGAGCAGTTGAAGCAGCCGTTCACGTCGTGCACGTTGGTGCCCTGGATGGTGATCCCGTTCAGGGTCCCGCCGCCCGCGTTGTCGATCAGGATGCCGCTGCGCGTGAGCCCCGGCGCGGCGAGGGTGCCGAAGTTGGCCGCGCCCGAGTCGTTGATCACCTCGAGCGAGCGGATGGTCCAGTCGTGCTGGTTCTTCAGCAGCACGGCGCCTCCGCCGGTCAGTGATCCGCCGTCGATCTTCGGTGCCGCACCGGTGCCGTACGTGTCGATCGTGATCGGGCTGGCGGCCGTCCCGGACCCGAGCGGATGCAGTTGCCCGGACCAGCTCTGCCCCCGCTTGAACAGGATGCTGTCGCCGGCGGCGAACGTCGTGGCGTCCACCTTGGCCAGGGACTTCCACGCGGTCGCCTGGGTCGTGCCGGCGGCGGTGTCGGAACCGGCCGCGGCATCCACGTAGTACGTGGTCCCCGCCGCCAGCGCGGGCGCCGGGATCGCGACGACGGCCGCAGCCGCGCCGATCCCGACCGCCGCGGCGATCGCGAGGGCTCTCATTCGGAACATGGTGATTCCCTTCTTGTCTGCGTCAGCGCACGGCATCGTCGCCGCGCACCGTGGTGCGACCGGGCTGGTGGAGCGTGGCGGCTTCAGTCCTTCATTCCGGACGAGAGGCTCACGCTGGCGAGGAACTGGCGCTGGAAGATCAGGAACAGCACGACCGGCACGATCGTGGCGAGGAAGAGCGCTGCCAGGAAGACGGAAAGCTCCGAGGTCTTCTGCACGATCGGCAGGGCCACCGAGATCGGCTGGAGCGACGTATCGGTCAGGACCAGGGAGGGCCAGAGGTAGTCCTTCCACGCGGCGACGATCGCGAGCAGCGAGACGACGCCGAGGATCGGCTTCGAGAGCGGGAGGACGACGTACCAGAGCACGCGGAGCGTCCCCGCGCCGTCGAGCTGGGCGGCCTCCATCAGGTCGCGCGGCAGGGCGCGGAAGAACTGGCTGACGACCAGGACGCCGAACGCGTTGGCGGCGGCGGGCAGCCAGACCGCCCAGTAGGTGTTCTGGAGGCTGATGCCGAACGGCGGAAGGTCGATCACCGTCAGATAGAGCGGGACGAGCGAGACGACGCTCGGCAGGAACAGGGTGGCGAGGATGGCGCCGCTCAGGAGGTTGCCCCACTTCGGGCGCAGCACCGCGATGACGTAGCCGCCCAGCACCGAGACCGCCAGATTGGCGATCCAGGCGCCGACGGCGACGACGACCGTGTTGCCGAGGTAGCGACTCACATCCACCTGGTTCCACGCCTGGAGGTAGTTGTCCCACTGGTCGGCGTGCAGCCACACGCCGAGCGGGTCGCGCAGCACGTCCTGGGTGGAGTTGAGGGAGGCGAAGAGCAGCCAGAGCAGGGGCCCGGCGCCGGCGACGAGCACGCCGGCGAAGACGAGCACCTGCACGACGCGGACGGTGACGCGCGTGCGCGCCCGGCCCATGTCGTGGCGGGAGACGAAGGACCCCTCGGCCACCGCCTCGCGGCGGCGACGGCGGGTGCCGGGTGCGGTTTCGACGACGGCCATCAGTCCGCCCACCTCCTGGTCAGTCGGAAGTACCCCACGGAGAGCAGGCCGAGCACGACCGCGAGCATCACGCTCAGAGCGGTCGCGGCGCCGTAGTCGCCGTCGAGGAACGCGTACTTGTAGAGCAGCAGCAGGATCGTGGTGGTCGCGTTCTGCGGACCGCCTCCGGTGAAGAGGAACGGCTCGGTGAAGATCTGCGCCGCCCCGATGATCTGCAGCAGCAGCATGATCATGACGATGCCGCGGATGGACGGGATGGTGATGTGCCAGATCCGGGAGCCGATCCCTGCGCCGTCGAGCTCCGCCGCCTCGTAGAGCTCGGGCCGCACGGACGCGATCGCCGCGAGGTAGATGAGCACGGACGTGCCCGCACCGGCCCAGGTGGCCTCCACCACGATCGACGGCATGGCCGACGAGACCGCGTTGAGCCAGGGCTGGGGCGGGATGCCCACCATCCCGAGGATGCTGTTGAACAACCCGCCGCTCGACGGATCGTAGAAGACCTTCCAGAGCAGGATCGCGACCACCGGGGGCACGATCACCGGCACATAGGCCAGCAGCGAGTACAGCCAGCGCCGGCGCATGGTCACGGTCGAGAAGATCACGGCCATCAGCAGCGGGAGCGGGAACCCGAACAGGATGGCCAGCAGCGCGAAGTACAGCGTGTTCAGGATGGCGGTGCCCAATAGCGGGTCGTGGAGCACGTAGGTGAAGTTGTCGATCCCGACCCAGTCGGGCGCGGCCACGTAGTTGTTGCGCTGGAAGCTCATGACCACACCCCGCACGATCGGGAGCCAGGAGAAGTAGAAGAAGATCAGGATGACCGGCAGCGCCAGAAGGAGCGTGCTCAGTCCACCGCGCGTGCGCCAGCGGCGGAACCGGCCCGCCCGTGCGCCGCGCGCGGCCGTCGCCGGGGCGGGTGGGGGCGCGACCGGCCGCTGTCGCGGCGGGCGCTCTTCGATCGTGCGTGCCATGTCGTCTTCGTCTCTCGTGCCGCGCCGGCGCGGCGGGGTGGGGATGGGGAGGCTCCGGCGGCGAACCCGGTCGCGCCGCCGCCGGAGCCCGTCTCTCAGCGGCCCAGCTTGCCCTGGACCGTGGCCGCGGCGCTCTTCAGGAGGGCGTCGATGTCGGCGTTCTCATCGGTGAGCACGGCCTGGACGACCGGGTCGAGCGCGGCGTACACGTCCTGCGCGTTCGCCACCGGCTCCGCCTTGACCGTCTGCGTGGCCGCGCGGTCGAGGTAGGGCTTGAAGTTGTCGACGGGGACGTTGTTCACGCCGGACACCCAGTCGAGGTACTGCGTGTACTTCGCGTCGCTCACGGCGGAGAGGCCGGGGATGGCGACGGGCGCGCCCTGCGCGGCGGCGGCCTCGGCGGCCTTCACCGCGTTGTCCTTGTCGGTGTACTTGTCGAGGTAGACGTACTTGATCCAGTCGACCGCGGCTTCCTTCTGGGCGTCGGACGCCTTCGGGTTCACGATCTCGATGTTGCCGCCGGAGAGGGTGATCGGGTCGTCCGAGGCCTTCTCAGTGGGCAGCGACGCGAAGCCGAAGGCCTCGGGGGCCATCTTCAGCTGCTGCGTGAGCGTGCCGAACGCGTCGGACTGGATGACGAACATGCCGACGTGGCCGGCCGCGAAGTCCTGCGCGATGTCGGAGATGCCGACGAGCGCGTTCGCACCCATCGAGTCGTCGGTCCAGCGGAGGTCCTTGAGGTACTCGAGGGCGTCCTTGGTGGGAGCGGCGTCGAAGGTCGCCTTGGTGCCCTCCGCGTTCTCCATGGCGCCGCCGCGCGTGTAGGTCTCGGCCGTGAGGATCCAGCCGCCCATGTTGTCCTTGGTCAGCTGGGAGAACCCGGGCTGACCCGTCTTCTCGGTGATGGTCTTGGCCGCGGCGCGCACCTCGTCCCAGGTCGTCGGCGGGTTGTCGGGGTCGAGCCCCGCCTGCGTGAAGAGATCGCGGTTGTAGGCGAGGCCGAGGGCGTAGGCCGAGGTCGGGATGCCGTAGGTCTTGCCGCTCTTGCTCGCGAGGTCGACCATCGAGGAGTTGAGCTCGTCCTTGACGCCGGCCTTGTCGAGCGAGGAGGTGATGTCGGCGGCCTGGCCGCGCTTGATCAGGCCCGCCATCTCGGTGAACGGCACGCCGATCACGGTGGGGAGGTCGCCTCCGGCGAGCTTGGCCTGGAAGGTCTGGGAGTCCCAGCCGGTCTCGCTCGTGCTGATCTTCCACTTCGGGTGCAGCTTCGAGAAGGCGGCGACCTGCTCCTTGAAGAGGGCGAGCTCCGCGGTCTGCGACGCGGCGGGCTGGTTGCCGATCACGAGCTCGACCGCGCTGTCCTCAGCGCTCGGGCTGGCGGAGCAGCCGGCGAGGGAGGCGGTGAGCGCGACGGCGGCGATGCCGGCGACGGTCGCGGCGATCCGGGTCAGTCTCATCATTGAAACCTTTCATAGGTGTTCGGGGGTTCAGTCCACGAGTTTCGGGTGTGCTCTTGCTGTGTACTTCGAGATCGTGTTTGCCAAAGCGCTTTATCATCGACAAGATGAAGCATGACGATTTCGACCCGACGTGTCAAGTGGCGGATCGAAAAGCCCCGAAGGAGCAGCCGACGATGACGCGTGTGACCCTCTCCCCGTCGCCCGGACCCGAGCGGGCCCCCGCGGCCGCGGCCGGCGCCGGACTGCTCACGGACTCCCCGGTGCGCGCATCCTGGCCCGGCACGGCGAGCGGGCCGGGGCGGGCAGCCCTGCGCGGCGAGGACAGGGTGCTCGGACCGGACGACGAGTTGCGCTACGCGGTCCTCCCCGCCTTCGACGACGCCGCGCAGATCGGCGACGCGTTCCGCGCGACGGCCGTCGCCGTCGACCTGCTCTTCGACGACGGCACGCGCCTGCTCGACACGGCGCCCGCCGACCAGCACGGCCTCCCGGCCTCCGCGCGGGCATCGTTCGAGAGGGCCGCGCTCACGCCCGACCAGTGGAACCTCCGCCGTCTCCCACTCATCGCACACGCCGGCCGCCGCGTCGTCGCGGTCGAGGTCGTGGTCGATGCTCCGGCGCCGGCCGGACCCACCTCCGACGAGCTCAGCGCGTGGATCGACGGCGCCGCGATCGTGCCCGCACGGCGACGGCCCGCGGACGCCTCCCCCGCCGACCTCGTGGTCACCACGCGCGGCACGCACTCCTCGCCGACGGCCTCCCGTGGCAACACCATGCCGTTCGCCGGCCTCCCGCACGGCTTCACCCTCGTGACGCCGATGACTGACACGGCGAACCTCCACTGGAACTACACGTGGAACCAGCACTCCCCGCACGGGAGACGGCCGCGGCTGCGCGGCCTCGCCGTCTCGCACACGCCGAGCCTCTGGGTCGGCGACCGCGGAGTCCTGCTCGTGTCGGCATCCCGCGGGCCGGGCGAGCCCGATCCGGCCGGCGCCGTGTTCGACCACGACGACGAGAGCGCGCGGCCGCACCGCTACGGTGTACGGCTCTCCGACGGCAGCGCGGCCGAAGTGGCCGCGACCGATCACGGTGCGATCTTCCGCTTCGACCTGGGCGCCGGCACCGGCGAGGCACGGCTGGTGCTCGACCGTCTCGCCGGCGGCGCCTACGTGCTGGACCCCGCCGCACCGCAGGCCGTCCGCGGCTACGTCGACAGTCACGGTCCGCACACCGGGCGGCTGCCGCGGTTGTACTTCGACGCGGTGGTGGAGGGGCGCGTCGAGGAGGCCATCGTGGTGCCGGGCATCGACGGTGCACCCGATCGCGCCGTGCTGCGCGTGCGTCCCGACGCGGACGGCGTCGTCACCGTGCGCGTCGGCACCTCGTGGATCGGAGCGGAGGAGGCCCGCGCCGCCCGCGAGTCCGAGCTGCCGCTCTCGCGCAGCCTCGACGATGTCGCGACCTCCGCCAAGCGCGCCTGGAACGCGCTGCTCTCGCGCGTGCGCGTCGACGGGGCGACCGACGACCAGCTCGTCACGCTGTACTCCAACCTCTACCGGCTCTTCCTCTACCCGACCGCGCTCACGGAGGGGTCAGGGGCCGATGATCGCTACGCGAGCCCGTTCATCGACGCCGCCGACGAGGACGGACCCGAGCGCGGCCGGTCCGCTGTGCGTCCCGGCCGCATGTACGCCAACAACGGGTTCTGGGACACCTATCGCACCTCCTGGCCCGGCTATCTGCTGTTCGCACCCGACCGCGTCGGCGACCTGCTCGACGGATTCCTCCAGCACTACCGCGACGGCGGTTGGACCGCACGCTGGAGCGCTCCCGGTTATCTGGACGCCATGGTCGGCACCAGTTTCGACGTGATCTCCGCGGACGCCGTGACGAAGCACGCCGCCGGCTTCGACGCGGCGACCGCGTACGACGCCGCCCTGCGCAACGCGACCGTGCACCCGCCGACCCGTTTCACCGGCCGCAAGGGCCTCCGTTCCACGCTGTATCGCGGCTATGTCGCGAACGATCTCGATGAAGGGCTGTCCTGGACCGTCGAGGGGGCGATCAACGACTTCGGGCTGTACGTGCAGGCGATGACGCTCGCCCGTCTGGCACCCGCGGGCGGCGAGCGCCGCGCTCGGCTCGACGCGGAGGCCCGCTACTTCCATTCGCGGGCGCTCGCCTACCGCAGGCTCTTCGACCCGGCGACCGGCTTCCTCCGCTCGCGCACTCCCGAGGGCGGCTGGGAGGAGCCGTTCGACCCCGCGGTGTGGGGCGGCGGGTACACCGAGACGAACGCCTGGGGCATGGCGGTGAGCGCCCCGCACGACGGCGCCGGACTCGCGCACCTGCATGGCGGGCCGCAGGGGCTCGCCCGCCTGCTCGACGCGTACTTCTCGACGCCCGAGACCGCGCGGGAGGAGCTGCGCGGCACGTACCCGTCGGTCATCCACGAGATGACCGAGGCGCGGGACATCCGCATGGGGATGTTCGGCCTGTCGAACCAGCCGGCCCACCACATCCCGTACATGTACGCCTTCGCGGAGGCGCCGCACCGGCTGCAGTCCGTGGTGAGGGAGTCGCTCGCCCGGCTCTTCACCGGCTCGGAGATCGGCCAGGGCTACCCCGGCGACGAAGACAACGGCGAGATGTCGGCCTGGTGGCTCTTCTCGGCGATGGGCCTGTATCCCCTCGCCCCCGGCTCTGGCGAGTACGTCGTCGGGTCGCCGCTGTTCCCGCGGCTGACCGTCGACATCCCGGGTGCGGGCGCGCTGGAGATCGTTGCGGAGAACCAGTCCCCCGAGAACGTCTACGTGCAGTCCCTGACCGTCGACGGCGAGCCGTGGGAATCGCTGGCGATCCCGCACGCGCGGATCGCTCGGGATGCGCGCCTGGTCTTCACGATGGGCCCGGAGCCCTCGACCTGGGGTGCGTCGCCGGAGGCGCGGCCGGCGTCGCTGAGCGACCTCGACCTCCCGCCGCTGGACGACGCGCTGCGGGGGGCGCGGCTCGCGCCCGGTGCTGATCCGGACGCCGCCGCCCTCACCGACGACCTCGGAGCGACGACCGTCGTGCTGGCGACCGGTTCCTCCGTGACCTGGGAGCTGCGGGAGGCCGCCGTCCCCGAACTCGCGACGCTCACGCTCGCGGAGCCGGGGCGCTACGCCTGGCGGCTCGAGAGCTCCACCGACGGCACGGACTGGAGCACGGCCGACGAACGCGCCGAGGAGTTCGTCTGGGAGCACCAGCTGCGCGTGTTCGCCCTCGCCGGGCGCGCCGCTGCGGCCGTTCCGGCCCGCTGGTGGCGGCTGACGGCACTCACGCCGCTCCCCCTCAAGCAGGTGGAGCTCCTCGCCCCCGCCTGACATTCGTGCCGAATGTCGTGAATGACCGCGGCTTTCGCGACATTCGTGCCGAATGTCGCAGCGGGTCAGAGGCCGGCGACGTCCTTGACGGCGGCGAGGATCGGGATCCAGCGCGGGTCGAGGCCGCCCTCGGGGTAGAGCATCCGCTGGGTCACGAACCCGAACGCGACTCCGGTGTCGGGATGCGCGAAGCCGAGGCGTCCTCCCATGCCCGAGTGCCCGAACGAGCCCGGCCCGATCATCGGGTTGAGGGGGTTGCTGATCTCGAAGCCCAGGCCCCAGGCCGCGGGGAGGGGCGTCCCTCCCGTGCAGTCGGGCAGCAACGCGTCGGCCGCCTGGTTCTCGGACGCCTCGCGCACGATGCCGTCCGACAGCAGGCGCACGCCCTCCACGTCCCCGATGCACGCGGCGTACATGGCCGCGAGGCCGCGCCCGTTCGTGACGCCGTTGCCCGCCGGGATGACCGCTCGCCGGAACTCGGGCTGGTTGAACGGCTCCGTGCCCATCCGGTCGTCGACCCGGGCGAAGATCGGCGGCAGCTGGGCGGCGGACCGCCACGCCGCCTCGCACACGTCGCTGACGGGCTCCGGCGGCCGCGGCGGCGCCTCCACCAGACGCGTGAGGCTCGGCAGGTAGTGCTCATCGGCTGACGCGGGCTGGCCGATCCAGAAGTCGACGCCGAGCGGATCCGCGACGTGCTTCGCTAAGTATTCCCCGACCGGCATGCCGGAGACCCGGCGGACGATCTCCCCCACGAGGAAGCCGAAGCTGAGCGCGTGGTAGACCACCCACTCGCGCGGCGCGTACTGACTCGGCTGCGCGGCGAGGGCGGCGGTGACGGCATCCCAGTCGGTCGCGCGCGTGATCGGGTCGAGATCGATGTACGGGAGGCCGACGCGGTGGGTGAGCACATCCCGGACGGTCAGCGCCTCCTTACCGGCTGCGCCGAACTCCGGCCAGTGCTGAGCGACGCGGTCGTCGAGGCCGACGAGCCCGCGGTCGACCAGCTGCAGGAGGCACACGGTCGCCGCGCCCTTGGTGATGGAGAAGCCGAGCGTGACGGTGTCACGCTGCCAACGGGATCCCGACAGCGGGTCGGCACCGCCCCAGAGGTCGACGACGACCTCGCCGTGATGCCGGATGCTCAGGCTCCCGCCTTCATCCGGCTCGCTCCCGATCGCCTCGGCGAACGCGTCCCGCACTGCGCGCCACCCGGGCGCCACGAATCCATCGACCATGCGGTCACTCTACAAGAAATCGCCAAAGCGCTTTATCATCGAGTGGTGGCGCGACCCGCGCCTGGATAGGATGCGCTGAGATCCAGTGCAGGAAAGGGGGCCGATCCGTGGAGTCCAAACCGGTCAGACTGGTCGACATCGCCCGGGCGGCCGGCGTCTCGCTGGCGACCGCGTCCCAGGTGATGAACAACTCCGGCAGGATCGCCGACGCCACCCGTCAGCGTGTGCTCGCCGCCGCCGAACGCCTGGACTACCGCCCCAACGCCCTCGCCCGCGCCACCGCGTCCGGACGCAGCCGCACCATCGGCATCCTGGCCGAGAACGCGTCCGGCGCCTTCTGTATGCCCGTCCTGGTCGGCACCAACCGCACGCTCAGCCGCTTCAACCTCGCGAGCGTGCTGTACGACGCCGCACACAGCGTCGACCTGCGGCACTCCCACTTCCGCGAGCTGCAAGCGCGTCAGGTCGACGGCATCGTCGTGATCGGCGACGGCGCCGACGGTGTCAGCCAGTCGATCTCGCAGGAGTTCGCCGGCCCGGTCGCGTACGCCTTCGGCAAGTCGAGCGACCCCGCCGACACCGTCTTCCTCCCGGACGACGAGCAGGCGGGTGGGCTCGCCGCCGAGCACCTCATCGGCCTCGGCCGCACGCGCCTCGTGCACGTCAGCGCCGAGGCGGAGCTCGCCACCGTCGCCGGCCGCGCGCGCGGTTTCGCGTCCGCACTCGAGGCGCACGGCCTGCAACCCGCGCACGAGCCGATCCACGGGACATTCTCCCGCGAGTCCGGCTTCTACTCGGCCCGTCGCCTCATCGACTCCGGTGCGGAGTTCGACGGCATCTTCGCCGGCAACGACGCCATCGCCGTCGGCCTGGCCGCCGAACTGCAGGCGTCCGGGAGGCGCGTCCCCGACGACGTCGCCATCGTCGGCTTCGACAACACTGCGGGGCAGGCGGGCGAGCGCGAACTCTTCCTCACCTCCATCGACCCCCAGCTCGCCGCCGTCGGCTCGCGCGCGGTCGAGTGGCTCGTCGCCCAGCTCGACGACGACCAGGACCCCTCCACCGTCGTCCCCTCGGTCGAGTGCACCCTCGTGACCGGCCGGTCGACCATCGGCGGCCTCCCGACACCGCGCTCGCTCGTGCTGGAGCAACTGCTGGCCTAGCCTGATCCCGGGGTCCGGACGCTCGGATGGAACCTTTTCCGCCGATCGGACACTAGGGGATATGAACAACGCTGGAACGGACGAGGCCGACGCCTGGTCCCGGGCGCGGGACGGGGATCCGGACGCGTTCACGTCGCTCTTCGACGCGCATCGCGACCGCGTCTTCGGCCACGCGCTGCG
>Ga0153993_100200_pt1 | contig 21699 bp, 32 predicted proteins | sample TSNC077MetaG_FD_104706 | JGI IMG/M metagenome (GOLD analysis project Ga0153993, IMG submission 104706) | Attine ant fungus gardens microbial communities from North Carolina, USA - TSNC077 MetaG | ecosystem: Host-associated > Fungi > Mycelium > Unclassified | place: USA: North Carolina, Lumber...
CCAACCGGGAAGCTACTTATTGGTGGAATATTACCACCTGACGGCTCTTGATAAATTGACTTTAACAAATACCTCATAGTACCATGGCCGCACTAACGCACTAACGCACTACCATTCCACACCCACATCTTCATCGGTACCTATCACTGTAGATATGTCCCGCTGACTGAGCATTATACATTCTCTGATTTGTTGTCTACGTCATCGATATTTTTTGTGGTCAAGACGCGGAAAATCTGCACTATGAGATCTAAAGTAAGTGGGCTACTTTGTAGGGGGATGTGCAGATCTACATGGACTTGATTATACCTTCGTATTCTAATCACTTGAATCTCAGCTCGCAACTCGGAGAAGTGCACGTTGGAATTCCCTCCCAGCGTCTCGTGGACCCGCCGTTGTCTGCCATACTGGATGCAGTATATACAAAATGAATTTATATCACCAGTGAGATAGAGCGGTTTTCCGTGCCACAAGAGACTTTTGTCCTCAGCAGTGAAAGTAATTTGATCTAGGATCTCATCAGGAAAAGCCTGTGGCGTGACAAGCGTCTGCAATCGAATGTACGAGACACCGTGATTTGTATTCGATGACAAAATATTGCAATCCCTTATTATCTCAGCGATAAATTCTATGGCATTCCGTTATGGGCTTCGATTACAAATAACAATAACTGAACCGAGATTGATTGACCGCCTCAATACCAGCAACTATCATGTTCCCAGCTCTCGATTTCAAAGCCATACAGGTTTCCAGTGCAACAGCTTCTATCGGTGCTTCTCTCCTCCAGTCAAACGATGTCAGTGAACAGGGTGAGCATGGCGTGCTGAATGAAATTGACGTATCTGCATCTTCTGGTTCATCAAACAATATAATTGCCATTGATCTGGACGATGTCCTCTGTGAAACTAACAAGGTCGTCGCTGAGTGTAAGTCGATGGAATTGTAGACCAGACTTGGTGCCATTATCGCTGTATCAGGGCACAATGATGTATACGCCACCAAGATGGACATCTCAGAATTTTATTGTAAGATTGATTTCAACGAGAGTGGAGCTTGCATACTGACAAGATGCTTTTGTGCAGACTACTATTACTGGAAGGCGAGAGATTTCGCTCGTGCATCCTCTTTGACAGGACTCTCGTTGACCCGAAGTTGAATAGAACCCATCTTGGGGAACCGTCGAAGAAACATTCCATAAAGTGAGGGAATTTTATAAGACCAACAGGATCTATCATGTGGCTATGGTTCCTGGAGCTCAGGAGGGGATACGGACGCTCAAAAAGATGGGATTCCGACTCGTCATCGTTACGGCCAGGCAAGAAGACGCAGGCAAGAGCTGGAAATGGGTCTCAGAGCACTTTCCAGGTCTGTGCTCACCAAGTCACTATAGGTGGAAGTCACCAGAATCGGATTTCAGGCTTGTTTGATAGCATCGTGTTCACTGGCCAGTTCATGGATAGAAAAGCAGCTGAGAAAAAAGCCGATTTTAACTTGAGTAAATTGCAGGTGAGTGGTAGAGGTGTAAATTTCATAGAGTCACGCATGGCGCAATCCTCCAGGTCTGCCATAATCTTGGAGCGAAGCTACTCATAGACGACTCATCTGAAAATGTATTGCAATGCGTCAACGCAGCTCTTCCCATGCCAGTTCTCCTCTTCGGAGAGTATGAATGGAACAAGCGTGTTTGTAGTCTAGATGATGCTCACGACGATATGTCGTTTGACATTCGACTCAAGGCCTGCGGCGGGAAGGAGTTCTGGAAGGAAGAGATGCTATCCATTCCGGAAGGTGCACAATTATGGCGCGTGAAGGACTGGAGTGAGGTGATACGATGGATACAACAGGCCAGGGGAGACGGACGGATCTGATCAGTGATCTCACTATCAAATGCTATGCTGTACATCAGGCACATTATCTCCTCATTCACATGACAATGTATATTCTTCATCTTTTATTGCACGTGCAAGTGTGTGTTGGTGAATTCTGCAGGAAAGGCATTCAACCGAGACTTCGACATCATTGGCACCACTCTTCTTGGCCTTACCAATGCTCAGGAGTAGGGCTGCACAAGCAAACCTCGCTCGTCTCTCAAAAGCATACGTCGATAACCGATCACTCATTCAACGGGTACTCAGTATCAGCTTTGTCTTATATGTCCTTGGTACAACTTATCATGGTTTTTCTGGAGGTACAAGAGGAAGGGTGAGGGAGGGGAGGGGAAAGGCTAGTGTTCAACGAAAACCTGGCGAAGAATCAGACCGTGTGGCCGTATGTTGACATTTTATTTTCTACTTCGTCACTAACAAAGCCCTTCGTTAGTTGGATGAGGTTTTCTACCGGCGTCTCTCCCGGATCCTACGAATTATCATCCCAGGAATACGCTCCAAAGAAGCCCTCCTCCTCCTCATGCACTCAAGCCTTCTGGTGTTTCGGACTGCGATATCGCTCTACGTTGCTGCCCTTGATGGCAAGTATGTCATAGGCGTACTAACAAAGTCCTAGCTTACTCAGCATGCCTCTTCAGGATTGTCGCAAGTCTCGTCAAGGTCGAGCCCCGGATATTTTTCTACAACATCCTCCGTTGGCTTTTTGTAGCTATCCCAGCAACATGGTGCAACAGCTGGTTGAGCTATATACAAAACAAGCTCGCAATTGCCTACCGCACACGATTGACCCATGAGGTACTTTCCCAGTATCTAGGGGAAACGTCGCAAGGACCAGAGGGAAAGATGTATTATAAGCTTGGTAGGTCATGGTTACCTTGTTTATAATGATCTCCGCGGTAATTCTATTCCTACAGAAAACTTAGATGATAGGATCAGAAATCCCGATCAGTGAGTTGATCAGAGCTTCGCATTCTTGAAGCATTAACATGCAACAGGATGATTACCTATGACCTACAACGATTCTCGACGAGTTTGGCTGCAATATATCCCAATCTCGCCAAACCCATTCTTGACGGCATTCTCTTCAACTATCAGCTGTCGCAAAACGTCGGCGTAGAGGCTCTCGTTGGTTTGACATTTGCTGTCCAGTCTACTGCTATCCTTTGTGGGCTATCTCCTGATCGTCACATATCTTGCCTTGAATTTGATTGCTTCTGCCACAGTGCGATATCTAACACCTCCTTTCGGTACTTACACGGCCCAATCCGCCCAATTAGCTGGATCACTTCGACATGCACATTCACGATTACTTGAGTTCTCTGAAGAAATTGCTTTCATGGGAGGAGAGCATACAGAACGTTTGCTCATTGAGAAAGAGTATGCAACCATGTTGAAACACGAAAAGAGGGTGTTAGAACGACGGTGGTGGTTCGGTTGTGTGGAGGAAGGTATCATTAAATGGCTTTGGAGTTCGTTTGGCGTGTGTCTCTCCTCTATGAATTGTATAAGTCATGGGCGCTGATTCCCACCAGCTTGTCCTTTGCGGAGTTCCCGTATTTTTCAAGCTACCTGGTTCCAAGTCTGCCGACCTAGGAGGTCGTACTGAGAGTGAGCAGCGGTACTGCATTTCACTCAGATTTACGGACTGATCTCCCCGTAGGTTTTGTGACGAATCGGCGTCTTCTGCTGTCAGCTTCCGGTATTAGTCCAATATATCTTCGAACTCAATTGACTCACTCATACTTAGATGCTTTTGGTCGCGTAATGTATTCCTATAAAGATCTGCAGGAACTTGCCGGTTTTACCACACGGGTATCTCGGCTACTTGAGACAATCAGGGATGTGAAGCAGGCCAAATTTGAGAAGGCCCTTGTCAGTTCCGCAAGTACGGACGCAAATGAAAAAAGTATGTTATGTTCGTTTTGATATTCAGTGACATCATTCTGTCTCTCCTATAGTTCTCAGCGCAAGAGGACAGGTTTTGGAGGCGGAGGACATTCAATTTGAGAATGTTCCAATCGTGACGCCCAATGGTGATATTCTCGTACAAAGTCTAAGTTTCCACGTCAAACCAGGGGCAAGTATCTTCTCGCAAGTTGATCTACATACCTGCTGATTCAAAAATACAGCAACATCTCCTCATTGTTGGACCGAACGGTAAGTCAGCGCAAATATTTGCTTCTGGATTCATGACATTAGCTGTAGGATGTGGCAAATCATCTCTTTTCCGCATCCTTGGTGATCTCTGGCCCGTCTATGGTGGAATTGTTCGCAAACCGCCATCCTCACAGTTTATCTTAATCCCCCAACGACCATATATGTCACTTGGAACACTTCGGGATCAAATTATTTATCCACACTCTGAGGCTGATATGAAAGCTCGTGCGTACGCCAGTGGTTCGGTCATTTGCTCAGCAACTTAATGATCTTCAGGAGGGGTTACGGACGATAATTTACGTCAGATCCTTGTCACGCTGCAGATGGAGAACATTGTGGAGAGAGAAGGCGGCTGGGATGCTGCACAAGAATGGAGAGAATCACTCAGCGGTGGTGATCAGCAAAAGCTTGCCTGGGCAAGGCTATTCTATCATCGACCGAAGGTGAGTGGATACTATGTGTCAATCTTGTTAGCTGACGTTACGTTTGCTCTCCGTCGAATTAGTATGCTGTCCTTGATGAAGCTACATCTCTCGTACCAACTGATGTTGAAGGAATGATGATGGAGTTTGCCACTGATCTTGGAATCACCTTGTTGACTGTGTCGCATAGGCCATCGCTGTGGAAATATCATCAGCTGATCCTCCATTATGACGGTCAAGGCGGTTATGTTTTGTAGGTTACACTCCTGACTATTGGTTGCCAATAGACTACTGAAACCCGGTCCATGACAGCACTCAATTGGACGCAGAGAAGCGACTCGCCCTGCAGGAAGAAAAACAGGTACTGGAGGCCAAACTCTTAGAAGTGTAAGTCGGTGGCTAAAACCAACGGAGTGTTTACTTACGTCTCGAATAGTCCGAAGCTGAAAGTCCGACTGTCGGAATTGAGGGCAGCAGTGACGGTCGAAGCTGGGTAGTAGCGACTTTGTGTATGTACTTCTGTAATACGAGTAATTATGATTGGTTCGTGTTGATCAGGAGCTGATCGTGGGAAATAGTAGCTGATACCAATGGCTGACGGAAATACCCGATGCTTTTCCCTCAAAAACCTTTCACCAAACTTTGACGAGGCCGTCAACTGGACCATTCCTGAATCCATTTCTTTCTCTTTATATCATTTGTAGCTTGTACTTAGCAAGTCAGAATGCACTTCTTTTCTCAGACTTTCGATTACAGGTGAGCTGATTAGCCATTATACATCGTTCTCAACTAAGCGGTCGCACGATTCAGTCATCCCTGGTCTCATGTTGTTACAGGAATGTGGAAAAAGTACCCTAATCCCAGGTGCTCGCATGTCATTAGCATTGACGTTCTTGATCGTACTGTCGATCCTAATACTGGCATCATTCGGACGGAGCGGGTGCTGGGCTGCAAGCAAAAGGCACCAGGTTGGATCGTGAAGGTAAGCCGTTAACTTGTTGTATCTGTGTCTTATACCTGATCAACGCTCCCTCAGCTATTTGGTGGCTCAGAGGATGCATTTGTGCGTGAAATCATCTACGTGGACCCAGCCACCCAGAACGCAACAATCACTTCAGTAAACCTCTCACTGTCCCAATTTGTGACATGTTTTGAGCGCATACACTACACACCAGCAACTCGTGATACAACCCTGTTCACACAAACGGCTGAGATTCAAGCTCGAATGGCACTCTGGCGGTCAGCCGCGGACAATCTCGAAAAGTGGCTGGTGCAACGGTTTGAGCAGAATGCTCAGCTAGGGAAATTGGCATTTACGGATGTCTTGCGAACGCTATGGGAAGAAAAGCACGCACAGCCAATCGCTTAGCTATAAAGTGGTGCAGTGTCACTCGATTACCTGTCTCCTCCCCACACATACCCACCACACTGGCACCTTCAACTCACTTCCTATATTCATATTTATTTTGTGAGGAAATGAGGGTGGACATAGACCTGATTTTGGAAGTTGTAGACACAAAAAACTCCCCTAGTGCTGACATTCGGCTTGATACTCTTGTCACTCACACATACGCATTTTATGACGCACTTCACCCTTTTCACCTGCACGACTTTGTATGATATTTACCTCTCTACTCTTTGGGTATCCGATAAGTAGTTAATTTTGAATTCCAATCAAGCTGATTTCCGGCCTTCGTTTCTTGCTCATTCACAGTTCACTCAACAATCCCAGCCATATACATAATCATCCTTTTGCTTTTGTGTCGTGGTCGTCTCGTTTGTACGAGTAGAGTCGTTCTTTGAGTCAAGTTTAAAGTTAATGAATTCAGAATCAGGAGTCTTTGATGCGCCGCAAATACTCGCGTTGAACTCCTCATTCAACAAAAGGTCGACAGTGTTGCGAGAAGAGATTGTTTCGGTCTCCATCGTAGAAACCAATCTAAAACAGAGATCACTGAACCAAACGATCTTAATTCAGGTGACAAGACGTACGGCTCAAGCGAGTTGACGTAGTAAAAGCCTTTATCCAGCTTGACAGGAGGGAATGAAATGTTCGGAGTAAATCTGGGATATGCATCCCACTAACAAAAATTTGTCAGACAAGGTCCTTTGTCTGGTCAAAATATTGCATGCCTCTTTTCTGAATACCCATCCAACTTTGCCATTGAAAACCTTGGCAAGCCATTCATCACTGATCCGTTCCTTGGAGAAAATCTTGACTGCCCATTCGTTGTCACGGACCAGACCATGGTATGAAAGTGAATTGAATTCTGGAGCCTTTCCATTTTTACGAACATTCTCAGATGTAGTAAGCATCATTTGCGAGGGCTTGGCCGAAGCATCCAAGTTGAAATAATCTAGGTTGGGATACTCTGAAGTTGTGGACAGTAAGGTAACGTGAAGGTGGACGTAGGGAAGTTGAGGGATTTTTTGAGAGATGGCTTGAGGAACAATTATATCGGCCGAGTGGAAGGGAGCGGCAAGGATGACAGCAGTGTAGTCCCGTCTTTCCTGAGATGTTGTAATCGTCCAATTTTGTGAATTCTTACTCGGGACAATACTGTTAACATTTGTGTCAAGAAAGACAGAAGCACCGGATCGTCTCAAGAACTGATCGAAAATAAGACGATTACCTCCCTTAATCCCAACGGCATTGTCAGCGGCAAGAGAAACGAGGCCTCCGAATGCGTGAATAGAGTCAATGTTCTGATGACCATATCAGAGATAAATTCCACTCGATGCAACCAAAGGCTTACTTGACCATAATTAACTCTTGTAGCTCCTTCCACGAACTCAGCGATGAATCGTCTAGAGACACCCCTGTGAAGCAAATACTCCATTGCGGAGTTCTCTACTAGCTCTGTCCAGTTATATGTCGCGACAAGTTGGGCAGCATTGCGCCATCTGGGAGTTTCCTTCGTATATAAGCCAAGATACCGCTCAATTATCTCAGCCACGCTGCTCAGGCAGATTAGATGAGAAGCTTGAGAAATTACTATCATCACTCACATTTCTTGAGTTCGCTTGGGAGATGCGAGGCCATACCGCCATAAAAATCTGATGTATCCCCACCAGTCGCTTTCATACTAGACGGTCGTGAGCACTGCAGAGAGTGTATATACACCACGTACCTTGAAAATAACATTTTCACCGTCCCATATCCCTACACCATCTGTTTCCTCCGCGAAACGGGTTAGATTGAACTCAGTTGATGCTCTCCAGAGATTTTTGTTCTCTTCCACGAAGATAGAAGCACCTAGTTCTATCGCAGGAAGGTTGTCATTGTCGTAAGGGTATACAACCGTGCTACCTGCGAAGGCGGATGAGTCGAAAAACGATTTTGTGGGCGCTTTCACATACGGCCTCCAATGTAGTCATTCCGCTCATAGACATCGATGTCGACATCGAGACCAAACCGTTCCTTGGCTTTGGATATCCAAAATGCCGCAGAGCTGCCTGCTGCACCCGCACCAACAATAGCCAGTCGAGGAGTTTCGGGGATGTTAGGGATATCAGGAACGTCAGGAACGTCAGGAATGTCAGGAATGGGAGTGTCAAATGCAACTACAACCTCGGCAGGCTGCTCAGTGGTCTGTGACAAGAATCTCAGTTTGATGAATTCAGGTAAAGAGAATTGGAAAGAAGCAACAGCGGGTAAGACAAGTGCAAATTTCGCGTATTTCATGGTGTTCGCAAGAATTGGACACAAATAAATACATGACAGCCTCGTGACAGATCACAATATCAATAGTTACCCAACCAGTAGTCACCCAACACTGCTCCATGCAGCTCCTTACCGTCCCCATTGAGCTCCTTCACCGCATTCTGATCTTCTGTCATCCATGCGATATAGCTTCATTTTCTCGGACATGCCGCTCGGCAAATGAAGTCGTGCAGGACGGGTATCTCTGGCGTCAAATATGGCACACGTATTCCTTCGACAATCCTCACCTTGTCCTGGCTTATCGTCAGGGAGTCGGCTTGTATACCCCAGAATTGGAACCACTCTCTTCTGATTACCAATGGAGGTCCCAATTTACCCAAAGAATGAGGGCCGAGCTTTTGGTGACAAAGAGACAGCAACACTTTTCGTCTTTGTCGTTGCGAGATAAAGAAGCAGTCCTCCAACTTTTCATCTCTATACTTGAGAAAGCACTCCCTGCAGATGTAGGCAATGGTCAACTTCAGGATCTATCTGCAGACATTGAATGGGCACAGCGGGTGCTCTCTGAGTCGATGGTGATCGCACCTGGAGCACTGAGCCTGGAAGATGAAAGAGAGATTCATGAATTACAGGCACGCATTCGATCTGGCATGGACGAATTCAACTGGGATAGAAAAGCTCAATGCAAGAGGCGTAACAGAAGCCGAGCCATTGTCTATAACCTCCAAAACTATAGCCACGGAAATGATTATGCACCATGTCATGCAAACGGAAAGGTCAACTGGATCCATATTGGATGCATCATCGACGTGATTTCCTCCAATCTGCAAGACCTTCCGGTGCAAACTGTATCATCGGCCCGACCTCCTTCAGGTTTTGGTTCCCTCCGTCCTTACTCCGCCCCGGGAGGCTATTCCCCGAAGGATTGGGCAAGAGTAGAAGATTGGTTCGCTGTTTATTTACAGAAGCCAGCTTATGATAATAAGGCAACTGGCGAAGATACGTTTGCTTTATGGATTACAGGTAAGGATCCGGTTTGATTAGATTATAATTTGACCTTGACTTATAATCCACCATAGAGATCTTTTCGGTAAGTTGCAGCTGGCCAGGATCCTCACCTTTTTTACATCCGCTTATGGTTTGTGACATGATAAGCATTCAATGTACTGAACGTTCAATTCTGCCAACGTTATGGTTAACTAATATTGCCCTCTTAACAGTATTCCGATTACGCACATGGTCCGTTGCACCCCAAATACTTCGAAGATCCTCGGTTCCGCGAAGCCACTAGGTTAATTGACGTCAAGCTTCATATCGTACCCCAAACAGAAATCCGATTCTTTGAACCATCTGGGATCCCACCTTCTTGTAATGAAAAACATCCAGTGACCTTCTTTCATGGCATTTCCCAAGGCGTCAATGGAAACGAAACTACAATTGAGGGATACGTACGAGCTGTTGATGGGACAGTTCGATGGAGACTTGTGAGTACCAGGCTTGTACCACCTTGAGCCATCCTGAACAAGCAAAAGCTTTCGATCCATGATAACAGCCCTCAGTGGAGGTTAGTTTATTGCTTGCCTGAGGACAATGAAGATTAACTTCCTCATCAGTTCAAGTGGTATACAAATTGGTGATGTTGATAGCGCAAGAGGTGCTGTGGGTGTATGGACAACTACAACACACCAACACGGTAAGATTATTATCTGAATCTGGTAGATTTGTGAACTGAGGGTCAGTGTGATAGGTGATCCTGTAGGTAAGTGAACCAGTCTCCCGCAAATGATTCAGCAATCAAAACAATCCCAGGTCCATTTTGGTTTTGGAAGGTGGAAAGTGGACGAACCATGGATTTCACATAAAGAACAAGAAATTACAGATTCAATGCACCATACTTAGGACAGATTCTTTTTGAAATATTCTGTCAATCGACCATAAACATCATCAAACCTGTCATACTTGAGTGAGGTATAACCAAAGGAGACAGATACATACTCTTTTCTATTCTCCTCATTTTGGAGATCAGCTCTAGCGGCAGCCCAACCATGAAACCTGACTGCAAAATATTGTCAATCGAAACAAGGAGACTCATGAAGGAGAACCAACATGTTGGAATAATTCTTGTAATCATTCTTGTGGCTAAAAGGCTTCTTCGATAAGACACTCAGAATTTTGTTGTACTGGAGGTCAAGTCCATAAGCAAACAAAGCAAACATACAATACTGCGAAAGCAACCAACGGACTTCATTTAGAGGCTCATCTTTGGAAACATAGATAGCCAGAGGAATGGTCAATTTCTCAGAATCATCTATGGATAGCATCCTATCCAGGTCTGTGATGCGGTATTTCAGGCCTTGAATCGAGCGACCTACGCTGGGTGGATGATGGAAGAGGCACTGAAGGGCGTATCTTTTCCAGCAGCCGCCACAGTAACTTTGCCGCCTATATAGTTCGAGTATCAAGAACTGCAAATGGCATGCATTCATCATCCAGACTCACCCCAGCAAAAACCATATGCACCAACTTTACGAGTACCAGCCGACTTGAGTGCTTGGCCAAAAGACAAGAGCTTCTGAGTGTTCTTGGATGGATTTGCAACAGTAGCAAAGAAGTTCTGGAGTTCTTGCTTCTGCTCTGGTGTCCCAGGTGGGAACTTTTCAATGGGAAAAGAGTGGTCTGGTTCAAAGAAGTCAGGCATATAGACTGTCGTGTTCAGCGAGTTTGCCAGTATGTCTACGCCTTTCTGGGTTTGCGGGTAAAACCTAGAAATAGTACGGTCAACATTCCCATGCACTGAAGACTTGCTCATAAGACAGGCACCCAAATATGTCATAAACACAGACCAGCGCGTTGTCACTCCTCGCAGGACCGGTGATATATACATGCTTGAAGTCGCCGAAAGGCTTGATTGTACCCTTGGGCCGGTAATCAGACTGGACTGCGGGATTGCTGCAGCAGCCTTGATTAGTGTTATGTACCGTAGACATCGCAGCACGGGGACCAAGTTTTGAAGGGAGATGGCCGAGCACGCCCTTGAGACGGACGAACATATCTTGTGAGATCCCATGAGTGATGTCATATCATGCCATGCCATGCGAGTCACGTGGACCAAGTCACCATCAAGTTCGAAGTTTTCGTTTCTGAGTTATCTCCCTCACCACGGCCTCGCTCTTTTTGTAGTGAAGCGACTCTTCATCAGGGTAATTATAGATGAGGGGTATGATGGTGTCAGGGTAGAGTGAAAAAGAATTCAATTAAGCCGGAATCTCTCTTTGCATTTGCATCTGTGATTGTTCGCAGGGTAAGGGAGGTTTGACTAGGAAGTTCAAACATAATATTGGAGTCTTATCATATAGTCAACAATAGTCCATGTCTCGCCGACCATCTATTAACTTTCCTGATGTACCTACTGGGCACTTACATATCGAATCGTATGAATACATTGTCGTCATGCGTGTCCTTTGAGGTATCACAGAAAAAGGTATGCTTCTTGTCCAGCAGGTTAGTGGTGCCTCCTGCCGAGGACAACACTTGAGAAAAGGTAGATGGAAACCACTACATACTCCATAATAAGGGAGAGTGTCAGATACCACGTCCAATTACCCGTAATCGGATTGCTCCCTGCTAATACTGGGTTAGCAGAGGGCTGTGCACCAAAGAGATCTGAAGAAGACCACGAAGAGAGAATGGCATAACCAACGCGGACGCCAAGAGGTATCAGACCAAACGAGATCCCCCATAGTAACTATCAGCTGAACCATGAGTTGGGTCAAGGGATAGAGAACGTGACTGGATAACTCACCCTTCGTCGATAGATCTTCAGATGCCATCTATATGACCAAGCACCAAAGTGCACCAATACTTGCGAAATGTACAGCCCCCCATAGATTCCAGAGGAAACACGCCGAAGGATGAAGCCGATTTCTCCTTGCGTAGGGGCCACACGTGAATCAAGAAGTCCACCTGCTATCGACAGGCCAAGGGCCACAGTCGCCAGGAGCCCTAGTGTTCTCAGGTTACAGATGATCCGAGGATTATCGCTGAAGGTTCGAAGTCCGCTGACGATAAGAAGTTCAGCATGCTTATGATTTCTCCTGCGGAGGCGGAGGAGGTGAAACTCACACCATCCCAAGAAAACCAAGGGTAGATAGCATCAAGAAGGAAAGCGCAGCAGATTGGATGATATATGATGCAATGAATAAATTAATGTTTGTTTCTAGCATTTCAGCAGCCACGAGCAGAGCACCATCTGCTATTCGAGCTGGAGGGAGGAGTCGTTATGCAAAGTCAAGGATGGAGGTTTATCCACGTACATAGAGAGAATATGAAGAGCCACAGCCATCCCGCATCGCGTCGTAAAGCATAGCGGATGAGCAGAAATAAGGTCAATATTACAGGAGGTATATAGAACCCAATAGTCCCAACAGCAATGATTCCACGGTTGTCGAGCTTTGGCATAGTTTTTTGCCGGTTAGTCGGGTGCGCACGATTTATTAAGTCAAGTGCAGCTAAGCAATGATTGTTGGTACAAAGAGTAGTGCTGCATGAAGCAGTGACGAGTCCGGTCTTTCCAGGAATAGAAGTTATGCAGTCTAAGTTGATCAACATCTTCACGTGTTGCGAGATTAGATCTTGCTGTAAAAGCGTGATCAATACTTTTTTGCGAATCACGAAATGCGTCTACCACGACGAGTACCTTGGACCTCCCTCTCTGAGCTCGATCAGGTTTGTGCATGGATATATGCTGATGAACATGACTTACATACCAAAACATTGGCGATTAATCGAGTGCGTCATCTGCATCTGAGCCTTTTGACTGACTGAGAAGTCTCAAATAGCTGTCTGCCTGGAAAGCCATAACATCACTCCCTCAGGCTCTAGAATCTACTTTGGCACTTCTTGTCGTATTACAGCAAGACAGTAGCACTGAAAAACTCACCCCACATTACCTATCCTTGCGTCAAAGTTATGCAGCTGCCATCATTCGCCTAGTCAACGGGCTAGTTGACCCTTTACAGTTAGGCGCCTATGCGCGTTCAATTGCCTCAATTGCAATGCAACTTGGAATTCCTTCTTGGTTAGTAGAACTACGACATGCTGCCACTCATGAAGACCTTCCTAGCCTGGAAGTCCTACGTGAAGCTGCGAGGCAGGTGAGGGTGTTTACTTCGCTTCCCCAGAATCCACTTCTACCCTAGAGAATGATCAGTCCATGTCATGGCTCTTTCACAATTACTTTCTCCCAACTATCAATCCGGCTTCTGTTCCTCAGCGCGATTTTCCTCTTTTACGCCCTCTCGAGCCTTTGTTGAAACAGTACAAATCAGTCTCAAAGATAATAACTCGCGATGCATCTCTCAGAACCCGGTACAAGCAGGAGATCAACACTCTTATGAGGGATGTTGAGCGATGGATCGCAGAAGCCAAAGTCGCTGCTAACATGATCATCGGAGAAGTTGGCTGGGACACAGGGGCAGCCGGCCTTCAAGAAACGAACAGTGGTGGCAGCGTAGAATTAAAGGAGAAATGGGCACTAGAAAGATTTTGTGATGCTCTGCTCGAAAAGGGTGGCCTTGTACCACTATCTAAGAAGTGCGGCTCAATTCTTTCTTGCTTTGACAAGCTGACATTTCTCGAAAGAAAACGTATATTCCCAGAGGACAAATTTTGGCCGTCCCAACTCTCAATCTCACTGTGGAAACCTCTCCTTCAACATATTCAATACCTTCACGTGAACTTTGCATATATTCTCTGCACACAAATGGTCTCTTTGTTACTTTCCCCGAACACCGTGTCTGGCTCTCAGAATGCTACAAGAGGTGACCCTTCATTCAATATGTGTATCGCACGCTGGGTAATATGGAGTCTCGATTTTTGGTCAACCTCGAGCTCCGAACCCTCAGAAGAGTCGGACCCTCAGCTGCGAAAAGATGTCGTTGTGGCTCTCATGCAAGGCCTTGGACGTCAAATGGGTGATCTTCAATTGAGGGATCGTAGAGTGTATGACCAGTAGTTTCATTCTCCAGTCCAATCGCTGACTATATTCAAAGTGCAATCTCCCTCCTTCAAGCTATAACTTTGCAGAATCCAGAGTATAGTACCACTACGGAGTTTCTTTCAAGATCCTTGAGCAAAATCTCATCAAAGGTATGTAACTCAGCCATAATCATTGGCCTGAAACAGATCTCGATCGCCGTTTTTTCCTTCTGAATAGGGATGGGTAGACCAAGATTTAATCATTATGACAGATCGTTTAACAGAATTTCAGTCATTCAACACACCCAAACCCTCCTTTTCAGCTTCACGTGCTCACATTACCCCTCAGTATGGTAACTCGGATGTTATGGAAATTGAACCAAGTGCTCAGCTTCCCATGGGCTGGAAAACAGTGGATTCTGCCCACTGGAAGCCGTGTCCAATTGGAGTCTTCCAGAGAGTATAATTTGGAATAACTCAGACCAGATATGTAGGAAACACACGTAATTAGTGATGCAAATACGATGCAAATATACACAGAAAATCCCAAGACAACATGGAGCGCAGGGAAAAAATGAAGGGAGTCAACTTCGTCATGACCGAGGCCGTCTCTGTTTTGAAATATTTCCCGGTTGCCTGATTGGCTGTAAAACGACAGACGCCTCTGTCCTTCCAGGTTCATTTTCTCTACTATCCCAACCATGAGAACTCCCAGCCATGTTTCGTACATCTCGTCCTGCGTGGAGATCAGCAGAATTATGCCTTTCCACTGCATCTTCTGGGTACCCTGGAGGTAGTTCGACAACCTGGGCACCCTCTTGCGTAAACACTGTCACAGGAGCCCCTCCTCCGTCATGGTGCACCACGTAAACCTGTCGCCCGGGGTTTCTCTGGGTTCCTTGATCAGGTACAGAGGACGGAGAGCGCAAAGAAGGGTTGCTAGGAGGCTGAGTGGGTGCGAAAGTTGGAGATGATGAATGGACGTCCCCTATGGCAGAGGGCAGGACAAAAGGCTCGACCTGGTACTGACTATCAGCGGCTTGCCGGTTAACGCGATTACTAAAACCAGGCGACGTGGAATGGCCCAAAGAGGTTTCTACAGGATCTGAAGAGTTTGGTATTGCTTGATAACGAGAACCAAAGGAAGGCACATAAATAGATATACCTTGAAGATTCGATAGTGACTCCTTGCGCATATGCTTCCGTTTATCGCGCAAGCACAGGAAAAGTGCACCCAGCAATCCAACTATGAGTCCTAATCCAAGGCCACTCACTCCGGCGCCAATAGCAATTCCTCTAGAGACCCTATTTCCTGGATGCTCAGAAATGAAGGTTCATTACATAAATGTGCGTAACTTACGTGTTTGGTTGCAAACCTGATAAACAGGCCGAGCTAGAACCTTCACCGCTATGTAAAAGTCCATTCGCCCAAGCATTACCCGCAGAATCTACAACACTGACGAAAAAGGACGAAGCCCATGACAAGCTGACTGTCCAGTTCAATGGATTGCTGCCATCTCCCGTGATATTGTAAGGAGGATGTAACGACGGTGCAATCTGACAGTGTAAGTATGCGAAATGAACGAGGGTTCAAGAGGTACGCACTGTCATGGTATAAGGAGGTGTTCCGTTCCGGGGTAAAAGAGAGATATCGGTGCACTAGGTAAATATTTCTTTTCCAGTGCCGGCCAACACAGGATAATTGCACAAGCTTGCCTGATCTACCCAACCGTATCGAGACATCGGGCCATTGACCACCGCAGCATCAACATGTAGCGGATACGGGACAGTTACGTTGGTGCAGGACGGCACAGACGAGGAGTTGCTTGAAATCACGGTATACACGCCTTGACAGCCTCCTGTGTTTCCATTGCTGTCAAACTAGGGAAAAAATTGTCAGAACATTACCAGGAGCTGGACGTTCACTACCTTACCATGCAAATCTGATACTAATTCAGGGGGATCATGAATCAGAAAAGCCGAGTCCCTTTCATAATTTTCAGGACCTACAAGAGTACCGGGTGCAAATGGAACTGCCCAATCCTGATGCAAAATATTCGTTTTCGTGGAGGAAAAATCAAGATGGCACCTACATATGCCAGTCCTCCACCAGCAGAAATTATGAAAGGAACGATGAAGTCACTATGGATGGATTAACGACGATTGAGGTTTTTGAGAGCTCAGAGCGCACGAAGTATACACCTGAAGATAATATGGAGCGACTGGATTTGGCCTAAGATAAAACATGAGACAGATCCAAGAGGACCAGAATTTGAGACCTCACCCCGTTGCAGAGCGCCTTCCCCATGTTATGTGTATTGTGTCGCACTGTCCTGTCAATCTGTGAGGCAGATATGCAGAGTTGAAGTCGGTTTGCGCACGGGTCACGGGCACAGGAAACGGCTGACTCGGGTTGTTCCAATCAAAAAAGAACGACTGGCACAGCGATCAGCATGAGAGCGATTCGTAGGAAAGGAGAATACCTGGTCCAAAGGGGCGGTAGCTCCGAAGACTAGTCCAATGTTGTACCATAACAGAGGTAGGTAGAGGTAGAGGCTGCGGCCCATGGGGAAACACAGACAAGCAGCAGTTCAAGCGCCCAGGGCTATTCCCTTACTATAGGCTTAGCTTCGTGGCACGACGGCATCCTTATTCAAAGAATCAGCTTCCTGGAGCAACGGACATGCAGCAGAAATCTATTAGGGATTTCCCGAAATGTCGGTGATGTCCGCAGGGCTTTTGATCGAGATCTGCTGAGTAAGAACATCATCATGGCCAGAGTCTCCATTCCCGCAGCACTCTTGTTTCTCTCATGAAGTTCAACACACCCCTGCCACAGTCCCTGTTCAAGGAATGCGACAAGGCTGCAAAAATATGTGAGTCTCCCCGTACAGCAGGAAAGTGGTCTACTTACTCTACTTCCAGTTCAATCGTTTGTCGACGGTCGTAATAACGGACTTGATGGTGTCATACCACGCAGTGTACTCCAGAACGCTAAAGGTTTTGCAATATTCACAGTTGCGAAAGCAGGATTTGTATTCTCTGCGAGAGCTGGGAGTGGAGTTGTCATAGCCAAATTGCACGACGGAAGTAAGCATTCAAATTCTTCGTGCTCCTTGTTTCTCATGGAAATATCCAGAATGGACTGCTCCTAGTGCCATAGGTACAGCTGGCGTTGGATTTGGCGGACAAGCCGGTGCAGAAGTGACAGACTTCCTGATAGTCTTGAATACCCGTGCTGTACGCTCTTTCGGATGACTATTATCGATTCACTCCTTATATCTTCTCTCACACTAGGCTGTCGTGAGTTGTCGCAGAAAAAAATTGGAATTAATTTAACTGTCAAGTACAGAGATCTTTCATGGCGGCAGGCTCCCTACAACTTGGCGGGAACCTGAGTATTGCACTTGGTCCGCTCGGACGGAACGGCGAAGCTATGGGATCAATGAGTACTGGAGGGAAAATGGCCGCTATGTCGGTTTCTCAGTCGTGTCGATGACACTGCTTGACCCTCCTGTAGGTACAGTTATTCCAAGACCAGAGGTCTGTTCGGGGGCATTTCCATCGAAGGCTCTGTCATCGTCGAACGCCAGGATGCGAATGTACAAGCATACAAGTCTCCAGTCACGCCCAAAATGCTCCTGGGCGGCGCAGTTGATCCACCTTCCTGGGCTGAAGGCTTAATCAAAACCCTTGAGAATTGTACTGGAATGCCCGGTCAAAGAGATTGGGTTCATGATGTTAATCGCCCGGAGGACCAGAGTTATACATTCGCTGGTCTTAGTCCTCAGTCTAGTCCTTCTCCAAGCACTCAGTATTCGAAATCATCATTTCTCAGGAGAAAAAAGCAAGACAAGCAGGTTTTCCCGCCTGCACATTGGAATGAAAATTCTTGTTTCCCCGAAGCCTCCTCTCAGAGTCATGACAGGTCTTCAAGTCACTTTGAATCCAGACTCGATGCCAACTTGAATCGTCGCGCGACCACGAGTTCTCATGCTTTTCCAATGACATCTCACAAGACGAATAACAGCCTTGTGGCCGATCTCGACGATCCCTTTGACAACAACAATGCAGTCAATATAATATCAGTTACTAGGGGTCACATCCCCCGCGCGGCCTCTCTTGGCGGCAATTTCAAGTATCCGCACTCTCACGGAGTGTCATTTCCGGCTTCAAATTTTCGTTCTCAGTCGATGCATGACTTTGTCGAAAACAATGACACTGCGATACTAGATCCTTCGCCATTCTCTGAGTCCCAAAATGAATTTTCTTACATCCAACCAAAGCCTCAGCTGATGCGACCTCTGGATCCTGGAGAAGATATAGCGCGTGCTATTGCATTATATGATTTCAAGGCTGTAGAGGTGATTGCAAGTTCATGCTTGCTTTGATTTACGAAACTAAAACCGGGTGCTAGGATGGGGATCTCTCGTTCCTCAAGGGAGATATTATCACTATCACGAAGAAGAGTAACAGTACCGATGACTGGTGAGTTCTAGAAACTGATCCGAACAGTCATTCATACCAAAAAAGGTGGACAGGCCGAAAAGATGACAAAGAGGGCATTTTCCCCGCCAACTTCGTTGAGGTAGCTTAGATTCAAATCACCTGGATGCTGACCCTATGTCGTTCTTTGCGTAAGAGTATACAGTTTACTCCTAGTAGTCATCGTCAAGGTTCGACATTTCGTCGTCAGCTCCCGACATCTCATCGTCATCACTGTCGAAATCATGACCAGGTGCTCCTACCTGTTGTCCATACCAGGCAAGAACCTTAGGATGTGCCATGACCCTGGTATCGAAATTGACTCAGGCAACTATCTCAACGCAAAAAAAGACATTACGTACTTCTCGCTCGAAAAGTTCCGCACTTGAAGGTGCTCCATGCTTGTAGCTCTAGATAGTGCCACATATGCCTGTCCTTTCTCAAAAGTTTTCCTCAAATCAACTCGGACTCTCTCCAACGTTTGGCCTTGCGATTTATGAACGCTGAGCGCCCAAGCGAGGATGAGTGGTAACTGGAACCTTCTGGCCATCATGGTTTTCCCATCACCGTTATTTACAGTGAAATCAACGGGCCTCACAACCAACTCTTCGTTATTTGTGAATTTGACTACAGGCCACTTGAAATCAAGTTCCAAAATTTCTTCAGCGTTGGAGTTTCCATTCCGATTTTTGTCAAACTCCACCTGTGCGAGTCTGATATTGGATTCAATGGCTTCTTTGGGAGTGGCGAATCTAGTAACTCGACCAATGGAACCATTGACGAGATAGCCTTGCATTAAATTCTGAGTGAGATGAGCTTCATACCACTTCAGACTCTTATCATCCACAATACCTTTATCAGCATCACTTGAGCGCCAACTTTCAATTCAAGGCGACTTGGTGCTACGAGCTGATCCAAGATGTTTACCATGAGTCCATGGGAAATTGGGGCTTCTCTGTGATCTACCCCTGCCTGGTCTTGGGCTTGGTAAATTTGAGGCCGTCCGGGGAGTTCTCCTAATCGCCGGGCATTGGCATAAATGACCTCCTTTCTCGTTGGGAACCTTGGAAACAAATTAGCTCAGCACCTTTTCTGAAGAACGCAAGGATGCGCCCACATATCTGTGGGTTGAATTCCATCAGTATAAATCAATTCCCGATCAAGGGTCTTGAATATTCGAATTGTCGATTCCTGCAGCTTGCCATAACGCATTTCATTGAGCATCCTTGCGAAAGCTACAATAATGTGCTGTCGGCCGAAATCGACAGATCAAAACACGAAAAACATACTTTGGTCTTTCTGACGAAACACTTTTTTGAGCATCATAGGTGAGCCGATGCATGAATCCCAAGAATTTGCTTCGAACGCAAACTGCACTGATTTTTGAAATCCCTTGTAATCTTTCTTAGACACAGGAGGAAGTTGACAGAAGTCACCGCATAGGACAAGCTAAGTTATACCGATCAGGTTGAGCTTTGAGGAAATCACTAACGGTACCTGGATGCCGCCAAACGGCTGGGTACTGCCTCGAAGTTCTCGCGCGACTTGCTCCTTCAATTATTTTTTTAGACAAGTGAAAGACAAAGTCAACAGATCACCCAGCTTACCAGATAATCAAAAAGATCTCCAGCTATCATAGAAACTACAGAACATTTGATAATGCCCTTCGAAATTTGGCAAAAACTCACTTTCATCGATAATTAAGGTTTCCACTGTCCTCCAGCGCCTCAGGAGCGACTCAAAAGCTGGCTGGCGTCGAAGCTTGCCGACAAATTGATTGACAGGTTCCTCTCCCAGTTTAATTCCAGCCCAGGAATGCAGTGTGACTCCACCAATGTTGATAGCTGCAATCCCCGTGGAGGCCGTGATTGCTATGGTATTTGGGATACCTGAAGAACCTGCCAAGAATCTGATAATTTCTCTTAATAAGACGGATTTTCCAGTTCCTATCACCTTCAAAATGAGCAATGAACCTCATAGGTAATACACTTACCAGCAGAACCAGTAAAAAATACGTTCTTTTTCGCTTTTACCCTCGCAAGTATATCATTTTGCTCTTGGGATAATACTACCTGGGGAGTATCAGTCGAGTTGGTCAACTTCGAAGTTTCGCTTTGATGGTCATCATCCAAATCAATAAGAACAGGTGAGTCTCGAGTTCCCCTTCCAGCAGCTTGAGATCCTCTTGCAAAAGCTCGTAGGTTATCTAAGGAGTACAAAGCTGTCTTGTCTGCATTTGCTGGAGCTAAAATCAGTCATAATTACACAGGACTAATAGATCTTACATTCAAGCCATTGTTCAGCTTCTTCCAGGGTCTTGAAAGATTTATAGAGGGCCTTAGGATACCGAAAAACCTGACCAGTTAATTGTACGTAAAAACACCAAAAAAGAACTGACTGACTTTGGCCGAACACTAGATCAGAGAGCCAACTCCTCACAGGCAAAGACCGTTAAAACTATGACCTCGTACCTCGGGCCATGTCATATAAATTCCCGGCGCATCTTTTCCAACCGCAACTGCATAGAATTTTGTGGCCGGTGATTTGGGCATAATTCTAAACCCACGCAGGGCGGGGTTCCAACAATTGGTTCGGGATGAAAAGCATTTCCTCATTAAGTAAGCCTTTGTTGATCGAAGCACGTCCAGACCACCTTCGAGACAGCTGTACACTCCCTGGGTCCAGCACTTTGCAGCTACTGCAAAAATCCTATTGTGCTCAGCTGCGATGAGTCTACTCTAGGAGATCTGATGCTAAAAGAGCGCCTACAGCGAGGGAAAATGAAAAATGTGTCTGTGTGACCACGTCATGCCATAAATAAACTTTACCTGCTTGGTCCCATGCCTCGAGAACCCCGACAGCACATTTGCAATCCTAGGCTCCAAGTCTTAAAATGTATCAAAAGGGAGTCACCAGAACCTAGCCCTGTGGATCCACTCGAAGAATTACCAGAAGTTCAAAATTCTGTGTTCGCCAGTCAAGGATTGGACAATCTTCACCGAGAGAGAAATAAGCCCTCACAACAGAATAGTACCTGCTACGATATTACTCATGGAAACTCGAGCGTTCCAGTTTTATCTACTCCCAAAATCACGCTTTCTGCTGAGCA
>Ga0153993_100203_pt1 | contig 21665 bp, 25 predicted proteins | sample TSNC077MetaG_FD_104706 | JGI IMG/M metagenome (GOLD analysis project Ga0153993, IMG submission 104706) | Attine ant fungus gardens microbial communities from North Carolina, USA - TSNC077 MetaG | ecosystem: Host-associated > Fungi > Mycelium > Unclassified | place: USA: North Carolina, Lumber...
ACCAACAACCCCTTTCTCGCGAAAATCAACACCAAGACGACCATCTCTCAACGTAGTTGCTTGCGCCTGGACAAACCTCCCCTCGTGCTCTTCCATCGCCGGCGTGATGGGAACAGCAAAACTACTAGCCAAAGGACTAGGCGTGTAAACAAATCGATTATCCAATTTGAGCCCAAGAGATGGCAAGCCCAGATTACTATCTTCGCTTGCCCCCGTCATCCCACTGCTATATCCACTACCACTAAATGAGCTCCCAGGGATGTAGGACGAAATAGACGAGCGCTGATGGATCTTGATCTCAGGTAAAACATGCGGGAGGGAATCAGTGCGATAACGAGAGAAATAGGAAATCGCCGGAGAAGGTGGGACAGGAAATTCAAGCACTTCCTGAGAACTAGAGTCGGAAGAGTAGGCCGGGAGGTGCATCGTCTGAACACTAAGTGTGGGAGCCTCATTTGCAATTGTGAGAGTAGTAGGCGCCACAGCAGAGGAAAGAGGCATTGGCTCAGTTGCAGGAGGGGCAACGGGGGCAGCGACAGCTTTAACCTCGAGATTCTCCTGAGAAGAGAGCGAGGACGATGGCTCCTGATCGTCGAAAGGAGAGGCCTTTATACTATCATCAACGACAGGAATCGACGGCTCACGCACAGGCATAACAGTGGGAACCGGAGGCAATTCCTTTTGTTGAATAGCGTAAATTTGAGCCGGAGAGATCATAGTCGATGATGAAGTCGAGCTCGAATAATTCAAACGACGGGAAATCTCTGCATACTGGACAGCTTGGAAGGGAGAAACACTAGAACGACTCAAGTCCACATAGTCATCAGCCGGGATGGGTGCATTTCTCGTTGTGTGCGGAGTGGTGAAGGTTGGACGAGGGACAGCTCCAGCTGTGGAGTTTGCCTGTCTCCGTGGTAAGCTGTTTGAAGGGTGCCTTGTGAGGACCCGGCTATCGGAAGCAGATTGACCGGGTGGCGAAGGAAGAGGCACTGATGCAATAGGCTCAAAATGTTGACCAGATGCTGTGGCTTCAGCCTGCGGGGCAGAGCTCAAGACGTGACCAGAGACATCCTGATATTGATTGTGCACTCCATGGCCTGCCATGTTACTTCCAGAATAAGCCCACGGAGAAACCGGTGTAAAGGTCTCATGATTTCGTTGCATCATCGGAGGAGGATTAAATCCATCACTCACACCATGGTCAGGGGAAGGCGGGTCCGGAAGCATGAGCGCCGAGCGCCGGAAGCCACGAACATCAAAACGGGCAGCATCATCCACCTCGTATTTACGCGCGCGACGCTGTCGAGGCGGATTCAACGAGAGCGCAAAGATTTTATGGATCAGATACACTTACAACGAGGAAGGCAGCTGCAAACCCGAACACGGCGACAATGATGATACCTGCGCCAACACCACCCACAATAGCCCCTGCGCCGACCCTAGAGCCTGAAGAGTCTGAAGATGATGAAGCACTAGGAACAGCAGAAGAGACCGAGAGATTGACTGCTGTTTCAGGAGTCAGACCAATTGCAACATTGCTACTGCTAGCCGAGCTGATAGTCGAACTGGGAGTCACGCTAATGGTCGAGCTGATGGGTGAGCTGAGAATCGAGCTAATGGGCGAGCTGACGATCGAAATCTATCCATTTTGCCCGTTAGCATAGAAATGGAAAGATCTTTTCCAGATAAGGACCACACCGTTGGAAGCGCAATCGGAAGTGCAGAGGATGTGCTCATCTGAGAGAGGACGAGCGTGGAATTTGTAAGCGACGACGAGATTGCCACTGGAGTGGCTGGAATAACTGGTATTGTGGGATCTACGTCCGTGGGATCTGAAATTTCAGAGGACTGAAGACGAGGGCCATCGTGATGCTCAATGCCTGGGACTTTTTTTGATACATTATGTATCAGCAAGCGCAAAGTGAACAGTGGAAAGGCGTACAAGGGTCGATTACATCCGGTATCCCAATGGGGTTGAATCTTTTCTTGACTTTGGCAAACAAAGCCTTTGCAGATTGTTTATGATGAAAAGAACCATGAACAATCATAGGTACAGAGACAAAGGAATGTGGTGAGCAAAAGAACGAGAAAGATTGTGGGAGACAAAGGACCAGCTGACAAACATGTTACCATCAATTTTGTCGATCACTGACAACCGTTCCTGGTGGGAATTTTGGATCAAATCGTTTATCATTCACACAGCTACATTACATGTGTCGAGACTGCAGAATGGGATCGATGACCTCACCGTCTCGCACGGGCACACCCCAAGACGCTCCTGAACCCGTCGCAATCGAAGGGTCAGATGGAGTAGCATCAGCCGACGCCGACGCCGACGATGGCGTCGCCGGGCCAGTCGAAGACGCGTCAGGAGGAGCAACTTCGATCTTCAGTTCACTTGCCGTACTTGACGGTGCCTCTCCGGTAGATTGTGTCGTCGGTGTCTGAGTCTGAGTGACCATATCTGAGCTTGCACTAACCTGCGTCGGAGAAGAGGTACCCGACAAAGACGAGCTCGTTTCAGACGCCCCTCGAGCAGCAGAAGTAGTTGACACCGATCCGGTTTCCATCTCTGCAATAACGGTGACGGTGACGGTTTGAGTTTGGACTCCACTCGAGGTTGCCCCCACCCGAGCTGTAGCATTTTGAGAGGGAAGCCAAATTAAACCCACGCCGCCTATGCTGCTAGTATGAGCATCGTCCCTCCTTGCTACCGTCGAATTCGATGTCTGGGCCGTTGTCTGGTTGGTTAAACCGCTCCAAATCAGCCCTATGCGACCCGTCACAGCGTCGTAACTGAACGTTTGACTCGAGTGCCCATCACCTCCATTATCAAGTCCCTGGCAGTTATTCAAGCGCATTGGCATCGAGCTGGAAGGATTTGCGTCGTATGTACAGCACAGTCGGTCTGAACTTCCAGGAATTAATGCTTCGAGGAACACTCCATGATCCCTTGGTCCGTTGGATTGGGGTGTAGAATTTGAATCGACCATTCTGAAAGACGTATGATTGGTTTTCGACACTTTGATTGCCCCTTGATTTTCAGCAAAGAATTCTCCATATCGTATGGGTTGACTATTTGATGGGTCCCGACCCTGGTGCAACATGTCAGACAACAGCTTCCGCAGCGAGCCTGCTACTTACTTGAACCACCACTGTCCCGATCGGCCCATTTGACGTTGAGCCTCCGTCACTGCTATCGTTCTGACGTTTCAAGAGAGGGCGTGCATGACGCGGTGAGCGAGACTGGATATCCTCACGACGGGCGCGGACGTGATCTCGGTCTCCATTCACAATTATCTCGTCGGGATGGTCATGATCGTGGTGATCATGGTGATCATGGTCATGGTGGCAAGACAGGTGAACATGATCTCTGTCTCCATTCACCACAACTTTGTCTGGACAATCATCGTCATCGTGGTGTCGCTGGTAAAGGCTGTGTGCAGATCTAACAGGGAACTGAATGAGGTGAACAGTCTGTTCCACGGGTTCCTGCATTCGAATCAGTACCCTTCACCAGTTATATGCGTATTTGTCGCTTACCTCTCGTTCCTTCTTATTCTTGTGCGTGCGGCCATGCTCCACGGCATTATGCTTTGCAGCATTCTTAGCTGTGGTTTTACTTAACTTGTGAGGCAGGGGGATGACCGGCTGCTTGGGAAGGCTCTCGGCAATCTTCTTGTCAGAGTGGCGAGCCTCCAGAGCCACCGCACCCGCTGCCAGTGGTGTATAGGAGACAGAAGCGACAGCACAGAGAGTTGCAAGAATAGCGAAACGGGAAGAGACAACGACCATGATAATTGATTTGAGTTTATATAAGATTTTTTTATCGCGACCAGTCGCAGAGAGAGAGGGAGTGTGTGGTAGTATGTGAAGTCACCAGGACCAGAAGGTAAGAAAGAAGGAGAAACTGAGAGTGGTTTCAGACGGCCTGGGATTATATACTTTTGTCTTTGGTTTCAGTCTGCTCTTGTCAGCCACCCAGCCGTATTCTCAATCTGTGAATCAGGAGTAGTTTTCAGAATGGGAAACCCACTGATGAAGTGAATGATGTTCTCGGTCAAACATACCATAGAAAAAAAAAGTCGGCACCAAACGCCAAGGTTCACGAGGTTTGATCTGCCACGACAAGACTGCAAAGGCTGAGACCCCTCAGATTACGTCTCTATTCACAGCAGCAGGATCTCCGACTCATCGCAGCAGAACCACCACAGGAGATCCGCAGCAAGTCTTGCTCATTAACATACAAACCGACATTGACTGCCATCTATTGCACAACCCCAGTCAAATTAGCAGTCGAAGGAAAAGGAATGAGAGCCTCAACTATCAGAATGTAGTACACCAGCCCGATATTCTCCGAGAAATATATTTTACATTTTCCAGGACATTAATTGGGATTTTTTTAAGCAGTTGTGTGACGTTTGTTGCAATTAGATGCGCGCGATGTCTACGAAGGGCATCGTAGAATCGTATTATATAATGATGATGGCTGTTTCGTAAAGCGACGGATTTTTGTTGTTTCTTGATCTTCGTAGATATTGCTGAATTTTATGTTTTCTCCGTATCGACAGAGTGTATCACTTGTGTCACTGCGAAGACTGAAAAGCGCAGCATGTCGTTCAAAAACAATGTCCATCTCTGTGCGTTCTTCCGAGTATAATAGGAGCCCGATCCATTTCTTACCGTCATAATGTTTGTACGCACAGGAGCTGCAAGCTGCATTTCGTGATCCAACTTCACCGTACTTCATACCGCCCAGCACACAAGGGCCAGAAGCTGAGGATTCTCCTCCACACACTTATGGGTTCAATGCTGCGGCTCTGAACTCTTCGGATCTGCTCATGAAGGCTAAGGAGGAGCTGAAAAATGAGGGATTTGACCCCCTTTCATTCTGGGAGCAACACATCGTCTGGGGAGATCAGGATGCGTTTCAGTAAGCCGTCTCTCTGTTATACTACAAGTACGCTAATATGTAGACAGACATGTGAATAATGTCCGCTACGGTGAGCATCATTCTACGAAGTAGAAGACACGTAAACTTACTTTTTCTTGAGCACGATTCTTTGAGTCCGTAAGCAACTTCCATTATTGATTGATCAGGAGGACACCAAAGCACACTTGTAGTCGCGCACTAAATGGATGTCTTCGTTGGGTAACGAATTAGGGGGTCCTGAAAAGGCCCAAGCTATGCTCAGAGCGCAGGGGACTTCCTTCATACTCAAGTCCATTCAAGTTACCTTTAGACGACCAGTGAAATATCCAGACACGGTTAGTGATGTCTCCTGTTTGACATGCTCGGAGTTTAACATCACAGTAGCTTTTGATCGGATATCAACCTGTCATTCCTTGGGATAACACAACAGACAAGGCGACATTTGATGTGAAGGCATCGGCGTATTCTATTGCACAGTCAGCATTCGTCGCTCATTCACGGGAGTCTTTAGTCTGGTATGATTATGATTCCCTCAAGAAATGTGATCCCGGAGAACGAACTAGAGCCGTAGTTTATGGACGAGCGCGAGTCAAGTAGTAGCTCCACCAGCATTGACACTAAGTACTAATTCACGATACTCAGCGTAAATACTTGGCTGGCGGATAATCGAACTTGATCCTTTCTTTGGGAAAGATGTCAGGGAACTTGATATTGGATTCTTTAAACTTGTCTTGGCCTTGGCTCCACATGCACAATACTCCACAACTGTCGGGTGTTTTGATGACCTTTTGAACACATGGTTGATAATACCTTCTTCCGCGGTTGTCTCGAGAAATGAAGTTTGCTGGAAAACATGTCCCTCCCTGAATGTTCAGATAAGATTATGCCGCTGGTATATGTGTCAGCGACCTGCAAACCATTCCAGAAGATGACTGCGCGTCGGATCATGATTTTCTAGACTTGGCACCAATGCACGCGAGCAGAATTCGGAGAAAGCCGTACCGGGATCGGTCGGCTAGCGGGAAAAATGTTTCCAAAAAATAATGTCAGCCCAGGAGCTAGTGTAGAAAACAGCTTCTGCATCGAAGAGGCCCACGGGAGTTTGTAAGATCGCCGCCTATCCTTTTCCATCCAAGGATATGCAGAAAATGTGATTTTCTGGAGGAATCTTTGTGCGAGACTTATTCTGTGGTCCGAGGGTCCCTAGATGTGACATCACTATGTCACCCGACCCGTGCGGTAAACAAACCATGAACTCATCTCACCTCACCTCTACTAGGCAGTAATTTTTTTCTACTTGTCAATATGTTTCATGATGGGATACTACGACTTCACCCAGACCCTCTCTTGTTTGATAGGAGCAGTTGAAAGACAAATTCGATAATTCAGACTTCCATTGTCTTCCCATTGTCTTTGAATACTATCCTGGGAATCGTTGTTCGGTGAAAATCGTCAGCTATTCGTCTCCATGAAAACAAATTCTGTAATTTTGATTCGTCTATTCTAGGTTAGACGCCAACTTAGTCTCCTCTAAAGTTCTTAGACTCCTTGCTCACACCACTGGATTGAACCAAATAATCAAGCTAGCTATCTGGATGGTGTATGAAGATCGAGCTTGCATCGCAGTGCTAGGCGATATTGACTTCCACGGTTCGTTTAATTTAGAAAGGGTTCACTCAAAATAGTCAAAAATCTTGGCCATTTGTTCACTAGATGGTTGGCGACACTCCTACACTAGAAGCCTTGTTCGGTCTCAGAAGTTTCAGAATTGTGTCGTCATCTCAGATCCCACGTTTACACTTGATCGATTGGTTTCTTCCTTTTATTCGACGTTGTTTAATCAGCTTTTTCTACAACTATACCCTCACTCCTTTATTACCACTACCCACCCTCTTTCTGTTTCCCGCCTTTCTCAAGGTGCTCCCCTGGTCTTGCCTCATGTCGGTTCCTCTTTCCTTTCTACGTTCACCGGCGCCACCAAAGCAACTCGCCTTGGGCCGTTGGGTGGCTGACTGCCTTGCTGGGTCTCCACACATAACTACCCTCTTGGACTGCCTTTGTTCGACTCAAAATCCTGCTATCTTTGCCCCGGATGCCTCTCAACGTGTTCTTACGCATGAACATTTACGCACATTTATTTCAAAATTTGTCCTACCCCATTCCCCAACGCATATACCCATAGGTCCCAATGATCGTGTCCTTGTGGCTCTTCCAAATGGCCCGCTAAACGCTGTTGCAATGTTATCCATCGCTTGTTATCATACTTGTGCGCCAGTCAACGCTTCGTGTACTTCAAGCGAGCTTCGTGAGGATGTCAAGAGACTAGGGATAAAGGTGATTGTGTCCTCGAAGGATTTAGTAGAGCGTCTTGAGCTCTCAACGTTGCAAGAAGAGCTTGGTTGTGACGTGGTTCTGCTTGAGGCGCAATCCGACGGTCCCGCAGGCTTATTTGATATGGCATGCTTGAACAGACGATCTATATTCCCTAGCCAACCGTCGCAACTTCATGCCATGGACGATTTATCGCTTGTTCTTCAAACGTCTGGAACTAGTGGCAAGAAAAAGGTTGTTCCCTACTCTCCTCGTGTGTTGGTTGTTGGAGCAATGGCAGTCGTTCACTCCTGGGCTCTGCGGGAGCGTGATGTTAATTGTGAGTATTAGAGTAAGTTATCAGTACTGGCACAACCGAAACTGAGCGTAACCAGTGAATATGATGCCCCTCTTCCATGTCGGGGGTTTCATAAGAAATCTGTGCGCCCCTATTCTCTCTGGTGGAAGCACAATTGTCTGCAGTGGGTTTGATGCACTCGAGTTTTGGACCATAGCACAACAGCTTGGTGCAACTTGGTGAGTGATTAGTCTTTTGGGACATCGGGAGGGACTTAGTCTTGAATAGGTATTATGGAGCACCAACGGTGCACCATGCTATCCTCGCTTCTCAACCAACCCATATCAATCCTGCACGCGATTTGCGTATCCGCATGATTTGTAATGCAGCTGGAGGACTTTTGCCGTCGTTGGCTATCGAAATGGGAAAAACCTTTGGAAACGCAACCATACTTCCGTCATATGGCATGACAGAGTAGGTTGATTCTCCACTCTCGGTATGTGACCACAATAGGTTTACTCTGTTTGCTTCCCAGGTGTATGCCTATTGCTTCTCCTCCTCAAGAATACCGACTTGAGCGTTCCGGGTGCTCGGGGATTGCTTGTGGTCCGGAAATTTCGATCCGTGACCCAAGTAACATGGAACTAGCGCTCCCCCAAGGACAGATGGGCACTATTGCAGTCCGCGGCTTCCCTACATTTTCTGGTTATGAGGTCTCACCAGATCGGAATATACCTTTGGACACTTCTTGCTTTTCATCTGAAGGATGGTTTGACACTGGAGATATGGGATATATGGACGTTGATGGGTATGCTCTGATTTTAACCTAGATCACAAGGGTTGACGGGCGAGCAGATATTTATACGTAACTGGTCGATCAAAAGAAATCATCAACAAAGGAGGTGAAGTGATTTCGCCGTTCGAGGTAGAGGAGGCAATTGTGACAGTAGCTAGGGATCGTGTCAAGGTCGGATCTTTCCCTGGCTATTGCTTTTGAACATCAACTCATTTAATGTAGTGTACTCTGGCATTTGCCATTGAGCATAGCGTCCTACAAGAAGCTATCGGCGTAATTGTGGTTTGCAATGCCGGCTATCCAAGAATAGGCATTCATCAACTTCAAGATTGCCTTCGGTGAGATTAAGCTTCTCGCAGAAAATAGGGTAATTGACTTTTAAAAATAAGGAATCACCTCCACCCAAGCAAATGGCCTTCAGTGATTGTCTACATGGACGATCTCCCCAAAAACATGTGTGTAATCTCCATATATCTACGAAGAACCTCAATGAACTCTCTCCATCTAGCACTGGCAAAACCGTCCGCATCAACCTCGCAAAACGGCTTGGACTTCCTCAGCTCAATGATCAAATTCCTGTATCCCAGCGTCATTTTGAAGCTGAAGTACCATCCCCCAAAGCACCCCTTTCGCAAAAAATCCAATGCTCTCACGTTTCACTTTCTTCTCAAGAGTTGGAGAGGGTGCTTGAGAGAATGAATGAAGTCAATGACTTCGCCTTCAATATGTGTGCGGATGGGTCTGTTGAATTATATCTTAGCGTGGATTCGAGATGCCTCATGGATTCGAAGCAAATCAGGGCCATAATTGCCAAAGAGGTTGATGGATACCTTGTACCGGAGAATATCTACGTTCTTCATAACTCTCTGACGCGTTTCAAATCTGGCGAAGCCACTTTCGAAGAAGCGAAGCGGAAATCGGCTCTGCTCAATGCATCTTCCATGTCGAAAACGGAGCAACACATTCGAGACCTTATCGCTGAGATGCTTTCAATAGATTCTGCAAACATAATGGCTCAGTCAGACTTTTTCCTTCTTGGAGGCACTTCCCTTCTTCTGGGCAAACTGGCATATCAGATTCGCAAAGAAACAGGGGCACAAGTTGGGGTTTCTGCTCTTTTCAACAACTGCACCATTGCTGGGATGGCCTGTCTTGTTGATGCTGACACGTCCAAGGGCACTTCTTTTATCTCAAGTGACGAGAAGTTGTCTCCTCGCAACCTTTCTGCCTCGACCTCCTTAACAGCCTTCGGATTCGAGTATGATTACGATCAAGAGTACCAGGTCTTTGAAAAAAAGAAAGCTCGTGGTCAAAACCACCCGCTCTGTTTGATTGTACAATCGATGCCTCTTCTTTTCTTCTATCCACTCAAAGCGGCATTGACTTGTAAGTCACCGCTGCTGCTAACCACACAGGCTCTGATACATCACAGGGTCACTCTTGCTCTTAACTCTCTCTTATATTGCGCAGTTCCTCAAAGGTGGCTTTTGGGTCAAGCTGGGTACGCTTCTGGCAGCTATCGTGGCCTCCAGATTAGCTGTCAGGATTGTCGCTCCAGTGACTGCCATAGTATTCAAATGGATTGTCATAGGAAAATACAAGGAGGGAACTTATCGCATGTGCGTGAATTTTTTGTCGGCATGAGACTTCGACCCATCCTTACCTAGGTGGTCCACGTACTACCTACGATGTTGGATAGTGGAGCAAAGTATTCGGTTCGTATCTGACATGCATAATTTCCTCTCAAATCTCTTACTTCATGCCCAACAGTGCTTCCGGAAAGGGTATCTTCTCCATGCACCCTTTACTGACAATTCTATACTATCGTTTACTGGGCGCTAAAATTGGCACCAACGTCTCGATTGACCCCAAGGCAAGACTTGGCGAATACGACCTGCTGACGATTCATGATGGCTGTCGGATTGATAGATCCCATATAAGGCCATTCTGCGTAGAACGAGAGGGGCTTTTCCGCCTTCAGAGTATTACGCTCGGTAGATGCGTTGTAATCAACACCTATACAAGCATTGCCCCTGGCGCCTGTATATCAGACAGTACGGTCTATGGCCCTCATGCCTCCTCTCATGATCAACCTACATCCAAGTCTTATGCCGCATATAACCGTGGCCTCTGTCCCAAGCCTCATTGGTTGCTCCAATTACTCCTTGGCGGACCCATCATCGTTCTTGCGCTTGGAATCTCATGTAAAGTCAAGACTTTGCCTCAGGGTGATTTGTCGCTGACCATTATCAGATATACCCTGGTTCTTCTGTCTCTGGCTTATGATCAAGGAGGTGCAGTTCTCGTCAGCTGGTCTTAATGCCTTGCAGTCGGTGGTATGGTGGTTCGCAGACCCTCGACGGATCGCATATCACGCCCTATCTCGCGTTGTCCGGGCCATCTGTCAACCTATAATTCAAATTGTCCTTGGTATTGTTGCCAAGCGCCTCCTTGGACTCAATCGAAATTGTACAGCGGAAAATTATACTCAAATAATGCTTTTACGACGACATGTAGCGAACATGCTCCTTGGCCAAGATACTTTACATAAGGTATTTGCCATCCTTGGTCCCCACTATGAGATGACTTCTGTGAGTTTATATCGTCTGGAGGTGCTCCGGTTATTGATTCATTGCAGGTTATCTATCGCGCTATGGGGGCAAAAATCGGGAAACGTATCTATTGGCCGGGGTCTGGTATTGTTTGCGAGGATCCTGAGCTTCTTGAGATTGGAGATGATGTCGTGTTCGGTTCTCGTTCCGAGGTTATTACGAATGATCGTCTAGGTTGCAAGAAGGTCGTCATTAGCAGTGGAGGTGCGTGACTGTCCGGTACAAACTTTCTCTTTAGCTAACTGTACCTCAGCAATGATTGCAGATAGAGTTGTGCTACTTCCAGGATGCCACGTTGGACGGCGCACAGTAATGGGATCTGGTGCTCTTGGAAAGCGGGATACAGTTTACGAGGACGGATCAACCTGGATGGGATGCGGTACGCGTAGTTCTCCTAAACATCACATCATTTATTCACCCTTCGGTCAGATAATGGCGAACCTATCTGTTTCGGAAGAGGCGACAAGGAGTTTGATGAAAAGAACATCAAAAGCAGTCCATTCGGTCGTGCATTTTATGAAGGCAAAGCGAATTATTGGGTATTCCCGTATTGGCTCATCGTCACCTCCAACATCACAATCGCGGCCGTCTCTGCTGCTTATTGGTCAATCGGCCCCGTCTCTGCTGCTGTACTCCTCCGTTATCTCCACCTGACACTCGGCCATCAGACTATATTTCGACCCGCCTGGTACCGTGAAGGTGTCCTCTATATGTTCATTGTCATCTGTTTTGTTGTCGTGCTTAACCTGCAAGCCTTCCTAGTCATTTTATGGGCCATTGCGACCAAGTGGCTCGTCATTGGTGGACGTCGCGAAGGGCGATATGAATGGGACAAGAGCGACTACTGTCAACGCTGGCAACTCCATCTTTCACTTTGCCGGCTTCTATACAAAGGCTTTGGCGCCGGAGGCATTCTTGGTTGTCTTAACGGTTCAGCTTACATTGTTTGGTTCTATCGTGCACTCGGCGCAACCATTGGGAAAAACTGTGCCCTCTTTGCTGGAGGAATAAGCGGGCTGATGACGGAACCTGACCTGGTAGAAGTGAGTCGGTGTTCAACACATGCAGTCGAGCTCTGCTTATATTCTTGCTTAGATTGGAGATGATGTCAATATAGACGACAGCTCAGTCGTAGCTCATATCAACTCTCGTGGCATTTTTGCTTTGAACAGGCTCAAGATTGGGAATGGCTGTGCTATGCGATCAGGATCACGACTTCTTTCTGGTGCTTCAATGGAAGACAAGAGTATGCTATGTGAACATACCCTTCTTGTCTCTGGCGATATAGCGGAATCAGGTTATGTGTATGCTGGTTGGCCTGCACAGCGGCAAAGGCCGGATGGTGTCGAAGAACGATTGGACTTGCCCAGCACTCAACTTATCTGTCCACTTTGCCGTGAATTCCCCCAACAAGGTGTTGTCACTGTGTGTGGGCACTTATTTTGCGATAGGTAACAACCATAGACTTTGACACGGACCAATTGATAATTTTTTTTTCATGAACCACAGGTGCATCACCGGGGTACTCGCAAATCAGCGCCGTTGTCCCGTTTGCCGTGTCCCATCTTCTCGGAAACAGCTTCGCGGAGTTCGTCCATCCTTTGCGACGCAGCCATGATGGCCACTAGGAACCCATGTACACTTATCTGCGGCATCTTTTTTCCTGCGTACATGCTTCCATACATTCATTACTATTTTTAAATCCCACCGCTATGATTTACACCACTTTCATTTCACCTTCATAGACCTTTGAATTATCACAGTCCTTTTTTTGAGAATCGACGACCATCCTTGATTTGACAATTGTACATAGTACAAGCTATCTATCAAATTATATAAACAATTAGAATATTCTCTTTAACCAGCTTATCTTAGGCCTCATGAGTACCCAATTTCAACTTCGTGGAGATACGATGGACTACCAGGAAGATCGAGCTTTGTGATCCAGTCAAAAACAAGAAGTTCAGAATCTTTAATGAGTCGTTCAGCTTTGGCGACGTTACTGTAGCTCAGCCATCGACTATATCCTCATTCTTGATGGTTTCGCTCGCCCAATCTAGCTATTTGGATTTGAAGCAAGCAATAAAATCACCATACAGAACCAGGAACGGTCGGATGCGTACTGAACGCACCGGTTTCTTGCCCATCATATCCCTTTCTGTCTCTATCTTATGAGGAATATTTCTCTGATATGAGAACAACCCATACCTCATGAGGGCAAATCACGGTCTCCTAATGCGGTTTATGTGTGCCTCTTATTATAAGACAAAAAGCCACACAGGAGCGGTAGAATTTGATGGTACTTTGAAGGAGAACGAACACTTGAGAATAGAAATCGAAGAGTTTTGTTGTCTCCTGGACTTATTTATATTATCTCACTTACTTTCCTGGAAAAACTCTAGAGAATAAAGTGAACTTTCTCGCAGTCTAGCTGATACAAGGAGAAATTGTTCTTAACGAAAAAAAATCCTCGTTGAGCCAGACGCAATGATATTGAACTTCGAATCGGGTCCCGCTACAAAGACTCTTCTAGTTACGACAATTTCAAGAAGAAGACGGGTAACGTGGACATCCCACGGGAGTCAATGGATGTATGCCCGCCTGGTCAGGGCAAACAAAAATACGATGATCTGCCTTGCAGAACATACGCAGACGTGTCAAGCAATTTTCAAGATCTTGCAGATGTGTAAAATGTGTCCAGCCCCTCATTTGACCGATCGGAAGTCGAGAAGCCAGGAAAGCTTGAATCCACAATGCGATTGAGGTTCTGAACTGAAGACAAGTCAGAAAAAGGTGCACCAGTTGAAGAATACCAGCGCCTTTAGTCTAAAGAAAAGTCTCTAGAGACTATTTATATGGAAGGCAAACTCTGTTATATTTAGTTCTCTAAGTAAACAACTCGCCAGAAAAAGAATGTGATCGCTATAATCAGGTTGATAGAAAACTTGGCGAATTTACAAATTTGCAAAGACTGAAGAAGACTCAATCCACAATCTGTAGCTCTCTTAGACGCGCTTTCGCATGTTCGTTTTTGTAGGTATCCCAAATACTGTGCGAGCGTTCACATGAGTCAATGAAAGGTTGAATAATGGGTGATTATACCGAGTCAGTTGAGCTATATATTGTTCTTGTATTGCACGAACTTCTTCTGTCGTCGGTTTGTCATGTTGTTTCACAGATATGGGGTTTCCAACTACAGACATTCATTTCACCCGTTAAAGGCAAAAACAGGACCCGACACTCACTAACAACAACAATTCGCCGCCGATAGGGCAATAATCCGAGATTGTCTGGTAGCTTCGGTCAGGATGATAACCCTTATATATATGACAGTGGAAACGCACAATTGAGTAGTCCACGACCGTGGAAAAGTGGCAGCGTGAAGCCGAATATCGATTGGAACTTTTTTTGAAGGGTATAAACAGTTGTACCTTTCTCATTTGGCATCTGCTCATATATCTAGATTGAAGAAATGACTTCCTTTGATTCCCGGTGGCGGATTTAGAACGCACATCATTCTCCCCAAATGAGAACACGGGTACTAAATCGGCTCTGAAGTCGAACGCCGGTCAGTGACCGATCAATATTTGTGGACTCAACGCTACCACCTACCCGTGTTGAATGGCAATCTTGATAAACCCTAGTCTATCCGATCCGATCAGTCTGCCACTTATTCTTCACAAAAGGCAAGAACACACCGCTTTCTTAAAGTTAAATTAACAGTCCCAGGATGTGCACTTAAACTTTCTGTTGCACCTCCTACGACAATCGTTATTGACGACCCAGGTCCTGCCTTCAAAATGTTTGAACATGAGGCCTTGCTAACACTGTATATCCCCATAGCCATGAGCAAGTCACGGTAGAGTGGAATTTTGAAGTTGCTAGCAAGCGTTAGAAGGTGTGGCGTGATGCCAGGGAACAGTTCCGAGAAAGCCGTCGCTATTACAAAGAGAATGATATCGCTTCATATCGGAAGTGGAATAACCTCGCACCTTCTGTTGCAAACGTTGCTAGCGCCCCCCTTGGCATTCCAAGTCAACGCTTTACCCATTTGGGATAAAGATATACATACATGCCTACGATGCCTATATTATGAGGTCAATTGGGGGAAAATACAAACATTCTTCTGCCGCAGCGCACCGTGGGGATGGTATCCGAATACATACGGCCGATCCGGAGGCAGGTCCACTTCCTGGATACACTCAAGATATGAACACTTAAAACTGTCTATTTGCAGGAGACAAACCTTGATAAGGCTGATAGCAATTTCACTCAGAGATTTAGTACATGCAGAAAAATAAACTCACGAAATAGGGTAATAATCTGCGAAGTACGTCCAGAGCTTGTTCCTCCTCACCCACTGCTGAGTCCTTTGTCCTCTCTCGGGAGCCGAATCAAAATAATTTATCCATATCCAGTATATCAAAAGGAATGGCCATAACTGTGGAAATGAACTGTAGCCATGAATAAGTAAGAGAATATGCGCAAAAATACGGAGAAGAAATGCAGGCTCAGACTAGAGAAATGAGAGGGGCCCAGCACTCGTTACCAAGTTCACATAGAAACATACCAGAGATAAAAGAATAGACAGCTCATCAGAATGATCATACACGACCATAACGCAACAGCCAATATCTGCAACCTCCTCTTCCTCGGTATGTTCGTCGGCACAAAACTAACGAAATCAGTGCAACAGCGTAGAGCCAAACAGTCAGGTGGTTACTCCAAATTAATAACTCATATAAATACACACTTAATACTAGTTGAAAGATGCGCCCGCAATGAACTGGTAGATGAATGAGGAGAGGTTGCGGGTTTTGTGGCCATCTGAAGGGTGAAATAGAACCAGAATCAAGCCGACGTGGAACGCCATCACCATCATCTCTATTTGGATGTCTGAGAACTTCTCCCTTGTTCTCAACAATATAGATTCCCGGGTCATTATATAAGTCAAGCATATTCCTTCAGCCTTTAGCTTCAATGCGATAATATGACAACGTGCAAGGGTTATGAATTCGGGGATCGTATATATCTCCAGATGGTCATCAAGCCAATTTCTAACCGACAGTCTTTTTCAGGAGTGGGTGATATTCAATAGTCTTCTGCAACCCTGTCCAGGCCATACATTCAGTTTATTTGTGGCTATGTGACTAGTCCCCAAAAGAGAGGGAGGTCTATATACCACAACAAGCAAGCTGGTATCAAGACACAGTGGGTGACGTACAAAGTGACCCATTAATACCTATGCATGGGCTTCCAGTGTAATCTACTGAAGATTTGTTATCATTGTCTTTCACATGTTATCCTGTATCCAGTAAAGGGCATCCGAGAAGACCCGACCGCAGAAACCCATGTTATTGGCAAAGCCCATTTTTTCCTTTAGGACTTACGACTAGTGATACAGGGTCTTCACTGTCTCATATTTATCTCCCGCCCACTGAGCACACTCCCTCGTTATAGATATCCTAGTGTAGCCCATGCAGATCCATCAATCATGTAGAAGTAATTGAATCTTTTGCCACGGTCGTAAACAGGTACAGACGAGTAGCTGTGAAAAGTATCGGAACTACCCATAGAAGTCCACCACTATTTTATGTGTCACTCAGAAAACCATCATTTCAAACGTACAACCCTCTATCAGGTAGCCTTACTTGTCAGTATAGGCTTTCCGCTTGCCTTCCGAGCTCACTGAGATCAAATGATGCTTCACTATTCTCTTGTATGATTACTTGAAAAATGAGTGCAATGAAGTTTCCTGGAATCTGCATGATCAAATAGTCAGACCGACTCATATGGAGATTACTATTTTCTTAATCAATCTGCTTTACCTCTCGAGAAATAAACACACCATTCACTGTATGAACTCGTTGCTAAGTAGTAGGAGGTGATAACCATTCCTAGTCCTTCGAACAGTGTTGATCAGTGACGAATGCCATCTATTACTCATGCAGAGGCCCTTGATATATTATACACGAAACAATGGCAGCAAACGGAAGATAGAAGAACTACAAGCCAGCAACTACGCGTACAGATCGTCATCTGCCTCTTCTTGGAAGCCAGCATTGCCAGGGGCCGATGATGTTCCTCCCATTGATGGCTGGTCAGTTTCGGGGAACCTGAAGTTGTTGCCAAAACCGCGCGTTTGTTGGAGATTCTAAAAATCGGTAGTTGTAAGTACTAGCCTCGGACTCGAGAGCCGATAGAACCAGCTTACCTGGGAAAACATCTCGTATCGCCTGATGTCCGAGTCTTGAACAGAACGCCGAGCAAACTTCATCGCCTCTTCAAAGTGCTCCCTATAGAAACAATCAGTAAAAAGCCATGAGCCACTTTAGAGCAATCAGATCGTGACAAACCTCGTGATCATAGGAACGGGATCTTCCTCCTCTTCATCCATGACCACTTCTCCAGCCTCTTCACGAGCAGCTCTCTCCCGTTTGGCGCGGATATCAGCCTCGATCGACTCACGGATTGCAAGCTTAGCCGATCGTTGGCATATTTCCGTCAAATCAGCACCAGAAAATCCGTGGGTCATTTTAGCCAAGAATGTGAGGTCAACGTCTGGTGATACGGGTGACTTTTTGAGACATGCTTGCAAGATTGAAACGCGTGAGTTCTCGTCAGGGAGAGGAATGTAGATGAGCTGATCAAGACGACCAGGACGAAGAAGGGCAGGGTCAATTTGATCCGGTCTGTTAGTAGCTCCGATGATGAAGACATTCTTCTTCTGATTCATGCCGTCCATCTCCGTGAGAATTTGGTTCAACACACGATCACCAGCGCCTCCAGCATCACCCGACGAACTTCCACGAGCCTTCGCAATGGAATCTAGCTCATCGAAAAACATAACACAAGGAGCAGCAGCATGAGCTTTGTCGAAAACGTCACGAACGTTAGCTTCTGATTCACCGAACCACATGGTGAGTAGTTCAGGCCCCTAATCATTTGTTAGCATCAGTTAATCACAAGGAAGCTCAGAATCGCATACCTTGATGCTGATGAAGTTGGCATTACACTCGTTGGCAATAGCCTTCGCGAGCAAAGTCTTACCAGTACCAGGAGGTCCGTAGAACAAGACACCCTTTGACGGCGACATTCCATATTTGAGGAATTTCTCGGGGTGCTCGACAGGATATTGGACTGTCTCCTGGAGCTCCAATTTGACCTTGTCCAAACCACCAATGTCGTCCCAAGTGACAGTGGGGACCTCGACAACGGTTTCGCGGAGAGCGGAAGGATTCGAAGTTCCAAGGGCAAATCGGAAGTTCTCCATTGTGACCCCGAGAGAGTCAAGAACTTCTGCATCAATGGTGTCTTCGTCAAGGTCGATCAAGTCCATCTTTTCACGGATCTGTTGCATGGCAGCTTCTGAACACAGCGAAGCGATATCGGAGCCGACATAACCATGGGTATCACTTGCAATCTAAAACGAACCAATGGAATCCAAAATTTGGAACATAAAACAACTACATACCTTCTCAAGATCGACGTCCTCAGCTAACTTCATGTTTTTTGTATGAATGCGGAGGATTTCCAAACGGCCAGTAGGATCAGGTATACCAATATCGATCTCACGATCGAAACGACCAAATCGTCGAAGGGCGGGATCAATAGAGTTGGGCCTGTTGGTAGCAGCCATCACGACGACATTGGAGCGAGCCTTGAGACCATCCATGAGAGTAAGGAGTTGAGACACAACACGGCGTTCAACTTCACCGTTAGTCTAAACAACGAACATCAGATTCATGGTCATGCATACGAAAGGAAACTACATACTTTTTCACGCTTGGGTGCAATGGAGTCAATTTCGTCAATGAAAATAATAGCGGGCGAGTTTTTTTCAGCTTCTTCAAATGCCTTCCGTAGGTTGCTCTCTGATTCACCGGCCATCTTACTCATGATTTCAGGTCCATTAATCAAAAAGAAGAAAGCGCCAGTTTCATTTGCAACAGCGCGAGCCATCAATGTTTTACCAGTACCAGGAGGACCGAACAACAGGAGACCACGAGGGGGTTTAATACCAATTGATTTGAAGAGTTGTGGGTGGCGAAGGGGTAATTCGACAAGTTCACGAATCTGAGCCATCTGTTTTCGACAGCCACCAATGTCATCATAGCCAACGTCAGCAAGATTTGATTCTTCGTCTTCACGTTTGACAGGGTCTCCCTCTATAACACGAGGTCAGAGGGTGAACGGAGTAGATAAACACGTCACAAACAACACTCACCAGTATGGATGACAGTGTCCTGGGCAACTATACAGAATTCTGCTGGGTCGGTCTCGATGACCTTGAACTCGACGGTACGCATACCACCACGGACGAGAAAGGTATCGCCTTTGCGAACGGGTCGGTATGCTGTGATGTCGTTATGTCAGTTCATTGGAAACTACGCCAAGTCTGATTACGCGTACCTTCGAGGAAGTAAGGTTTTAGGTAGACATCAAAAATATTCCCGCTGAGGCCTTCGATAGAGTCGTCGAAAGGAAGGATGTGAACACGTTTACCGTATTTAATATCGAGACATTGATGTACATTGACGAGGTCACCCAGTTTAACACGGAGATTATTCCGAGCAACCTTGTTCATTTGAATTCGGCCATCCTCAACGTCATCAGAGCTCAGGCAGATAAGAACAGTATCCCTCCTCTTCTTGCCTCTGAGAAAGTGGAAATTGTCAGCAACGACTAGAAGCACCTAAATCATCTAAGTACGTACCGAACGATGATAGTATCTCCACGGAAAAGACCAAGTATCTCCATTGTCCCTGGGTTGAGAGTTGCAACTGAAACACATTATAAAATCTCCGACTTCAATCGAGTCAGCCTGAGCTTACCAGAGTTATCATCATTTGTAGCCTCGTCTACAATGAGACGATTTGGACTGTAAAAGTTCGTTCACAATTGATATCTAATATCTGAGGGTTTGATGCGTTACTCACGACTTCTTCGGCCTAAGAATTGCGGTCGAAGTATCATCTGGACCAGGCTGGGGAGGTGCACCACTGGGATCAGCCATAGTAGTGGTTAATGTTGTAGAATGAGTTCTGGGTCAAAGGAACACGCGTCCTGATATACCAACAAAACCAAACTTGTTATACCACGTGCACTTCAAGGCACTTCATGATGATTCTAGATTTATATACAATAAGCAAACTAATACTAATATTGAAATGCGGTCCTGGACCAAGGTTGAGGCACAGACAAGGGTCCAGATGTACGTGTGGTAGCATACGGTGCTGAAGCACATTTTCGTGATACAAGTAACAGCCATTGTTTTGCTACATCTCTTCGTCCTCGTCTAAGTTGATCGCTTCCACAGGAAAGTCACCTACTGTTACTTTTTCAGGTCGCACAAAGACGCCGTAATTCTGTTGGCAATCAAAGTAACGTTCGCCTTGTACACTGTTTGTCTGCACATCAGCACCTGAACACCCAGAGAAATAAGATACCTACGATCCGTCATTTTTTCCAAAGGGCTCGTCATACTCGATACCTATCCATATACCTTTTCCGAATTTCGTCTGGCCCACGAACCGGACGGCCCCACGTTTTTTCAAAGCTGGTTCCGTTGACTCAACTTCGCACCGCTCCCCGACCGAAATATTAATTGCTGGCGGTGGTGATAAATCCTCCTTTTCCTCTGCATCCGCAAATCTGCCTACTTTGTTCCTCATTTTGTATGCAAGTATGCTGTCTATCATGTGTCTTAGTAACCAGCAGCTCATGTCATTGATTCTTGTACCTTGACGCTTCGCATACTCTGCGTAGCTCAGTTCATATTTTTCTACCTGGGAGACATCCGAAAGTCGACCAGTAAACGATGCTGATGGATTGGAGTCCTCAACCTGATTTGATCAGCCTCGCTTAGCGCCGCAAAGGCGTAATTCCTGACCTTGAGAACTTGCCAATCGCGTAATCCATATTGTGAAAGTTCTCTCGAGTGATCAGTTAATTGAGCAAGAGGAACGGTACTGCTCTCCGAATCGAGGAGAAAAATAAGTTGATTTTGCGCTGGAATTCCCGTAATGACTTCAAGTTTATCCTTTGTGGTAATGGTGTCAATGGCCGGTTTATATGATGAAAACAAACTCACACCTTGAGCAGCTGGACAGTCCAGTGGGGTTCAATTCGTCGTTCTGCGCGGACGTCGGGTGATACAACGAAAATCTTAAGTGTGCTAGACATCGTTCTATCTCATATCGTAGATTCCGGAGTCAGGCCTGCCGCTGAGATTACATAATGGAATGATTCTGAGGGTGCAATTCCTAGCTTTGTTGTGAGGGAAAAGTATGCCAAGCAGCAAGACAGCAGTAACTTTTTACTAATATACAAGGGGTCATCAAAGAAACATAATGATTTATTTGCAAACTGGTGGAAAAAATAGATGTTTGGAAAGAGAAACAGGCTCGCAGCAGAGTTCCATGTTAGGAAAGTAGACAGAACAAGTAGCAGTAACTAAGCAGCTTGTTACACAAGGTTTGGTGGATTTTATTATTGGTGATAAGACAACATTAATCAGTTGAGGAAAAAATTGTTCTAATGTACTACATTCAACTACTATTAATGAATATTAAATTCCGAATGTGAATCAATTATTGTTTCATTATATAATCGATCTATTGCTATCTGTCCTTTGTGGATATTAATGTTTGAATGCTAAACCTGTAGTTGGATGACCCAATATTTTGGAACTGTTTTTTGTTAACGCACAGTATC
>Ga0153993_100205_pt1 | contig 21551 bp, 25 predicted proteins | sample TSNC077MetaG_FD_104706 | JGI IMG/M metagenome (GOLD analysis project Ga0153993, IMG submission 104706) | Attine ant fungus gardens microbial communities from North Carolina, USA - TSNC077 MetaG | ecosystem: Host-associated > Fungi > Mycelium > Unclassified | place: USA: North Carolina, Lumber...
CAGTAATATTTCAATTAAGATAGTACAACGCATTGCGATCATTTTATCCAGAACAAGATTGAGATCTATGACATCGTTCATGCAGGTGGTAACATCAAACCTTGCCTAGTCAGACAATTTTATCTTATTTTAGAGTAAGCTATAGTCGAAGGAGCCATCAGGAGAAATTGCGGATCTCCGCTTGCGCTTCTGATGGAGGCTATTTATCGTAATCACACAATCAGAGAAACTCCGATTAGGCTGTGCTTGTATGAGCATGTGCCCTCCCTTATTCTTTGTTTCTCTCCCCAGTTTCTCTTTCCAGCTAGTGTGTGTGTGTGTGTGTGCGTGACTGTGTATATGTGTTTGAGAGAGAGAGAGAGAGAGAGACAGCGTGAATGTGTATGTGTGTTTGAGAGAGAGAGAGAGACATTAATTGGAAGTGTCAATATTGGCGCGCGTTGATTTCAGACAAACAGATTCGCATTGAGCTCGACAACAACACGTCTCTTTCGGGAAAAACTGCGGAAGCACGTGCCTTGTGTCCTTGTCTTCTCTCTGCTTTTGGGCATAAGCTTTCCCCTCCCTCACACGCACATACGAAAACTGCCTCGTCTGGTGCATCAAACCCCAAACTACAACTAAACAATCAAAGAAAAACACGCGAAAGAGAGAAAGAAAAAAAACATAAATGAACCCTACATTCGATGCGTCCTCAGGGTTTGGTGGTGGTGGTGGTGGTGGTGGTGGTGGTGGTGGCGATGGCCTTTGGTCAGCGATGACTCGGATTTTCGGTCTTTCGATGTTTGCTTCCATGTTTCTTCCTACAGGAAGGGATGCTACCACTGCTGGTGGTGGTGGTGGGAGAGACAGTGTCAGATTAATCGTGTTGGGGATATTGTTCGAGTTGGGCAGGCGATTTGTGAAATGGGTTTTTGAACGGTTCAGACTTCGTACGTCACCCATTCCAACTTTTTTTTTTGTGTGTGTGTGTGATGAGTTTGAACCAATGTGCACGCGCGCGTGTGTGTGTGCCCTCTTTTCATTGATAGAATATTCGATTACAGCTGAATTCAGTGAAAGTGATCCTGCATATGACTGGATCATCAATTTCATCGTGCGTTCTGGGGGGTGGGGCGGAATTCCTTTGTGTTGATTCTCTACTCACACAACCAATACTGACTCTAAGCTTTTGATTTAAAAGACACAAGAAAAAGTCTGGCGCCGCTCACGCGATTTCCGCGTCATTGCCAAGTCTTCTCAACGTCGTTGGGGTATCACCACGACCGACTCGCAAGTGATTGACAACGCTGAATACGTTCCTACCTACGACCTCCCGCAACTGTTTCGTTGGAATCGGTATTGGATTGAAATTCGGCGAACAAAATCTCAGACGTCTATCATGTCGCCCCTCGGTCCTGGTCTTGGTGGTCTTGGTGGTGGTCCAGGTGGTCTTGGTGGCGCTTCGATCTTTTTGACGTGGGTGAATGATTGGGTTTATTTGTTGGTTCTAATATGTTGACCGGGACGCGTTTTTTTTCTGATTGAGATAGGATTTACACCCTTGATATGTCTGTTCTTTCAAGGCTCGTCGAGGCGGCTAGGAAAGGGTACTTTGAGGCTAGTAGGCCTCATGTTATTGTGCACAGTGTCAACGCGGTCAGTGTCTTGTCGTGGGCTCAGATAAATTATTCTTCCTAAAAAGACATGACAGCATAACTATGGTCCTAAATTCTGCTGGAGCAACGTCAAACAAAAACAGCGTCGTCCATTAAACTCGATTATCCTCCCGGGTACGACGTTGAACGAATTGATTGCGGACATTAAGGATTTCTTGGAAATGGAAAATTGGTACATGAGCGCTGGTATCCCTCATCGACGTGGGTACCTTCTTTACGGTCCTCCTGGAACTGGGAAAAGTGAGTCGTCCAATTTCTTGTCGTCCCCCTCATGATTGAACGTCTCATTTTTAAAGGCTCGACTATTCATGCCATTGCTGGTGAATTGAGAATGGAAGTCTATTCCATCTCTCTGGCAGCTCATTTGTGAGAGTCATTGATCACTTTTGAGGCTACATGTATTCTGATCACTTGGAACTACAAAGCGTGGACGATACATTCCTCGAGCAAGCTGTATCCTCAGTTCCCAAAGGGTCAATCCTTCTAATTGAGGACATTGATTGTGCATTTGTACGCGAAGAAGATGAAGAAGAAGAAGAAGGATTGGGTGGAGGGTATTCGTTGCAAGACAGAATGGTCACGAGTCATCTTATGGGGCGACGGCAGCGACGATCTGCTGTCACGTTATCTGGGCTGTTAAACATTCTTGATGGTGTGGGTAGTGAGGAAGGCAAAATCTTCTTTGCCACTGTGAGTTGATTTTTGTGTTCGTTGCTTGTCGTTGACTTCATTCTTGTTTTCAGACCAATTTTGTTGATCGTTTGGATGCGGCGCTCCTTCGCCCCGGACGCATTGATCGAAAGGTGGAATACAAACTGGCGACAAGTGAACAAGCTGCTGCGCTTTTCGACCGGTTCTACCCCGTTCAGCATATCATTCCCGAATCGCTTGTCGGATCTGAAAAAGGAGAGGAAGCGGCGGTGGGAGTACTTGCAAAACTGAAGACAGAATTTGTTACTTGTGTTCCGGAACATGAATTCTCGACAGCGGACCTTCAAGGCTATTTGTTGTCTTGCAAGATGTTGCCTGAGAAAGCTGCCAAGGGAATTGCGGCTTGGGTAGCTGATGAGAGGAGGCAGAAGGAAGAGAAACAAATAAGGAAGGATGCGAGGAGGAGGAAAATGAGAGAGAGGATGGAGACTCAAAGTACGTATGGTGGAGTATCAAACAGGGAAAAGCCTTTGCCGCCGACTGTGTCGAGGCTTGTGAATGGATCCAGTGCTGGTTTATGAGATGGCAGTGGAACTATGTAATGTTGCTCCGGATGATCAACTATGTCCATAACCCAATAAAATTATACCATCTCCTGTCTGTGATGGTGACTCAAAAGCCATATCCTGCCAAGTGTGATTGGGAGCTGAAACGGATTCTTACTGTGTCAGCAAGGCGTTGACAAGCGACTGTGCAGATTGCTCCAAGGAGTGTTCTCGAGGAACATGAGCAAGAGTGCGTCGGTTATTGCCCGATGCAGAGATGAGGGATATGGCGCGGGGAGACAAGGAGATGACAAAGGGGATGGAGAGACGGTGTTGGAGGGCATAGGATCTGACGAGATCCTCGAGCCTGGCCTTGGGTTGGTGGTAGATGAAGAGGTCACGGAAGCTGTCGGGGCGGTGAGTGTGGAGGAGGGAATGGGCAGCGAGGAGGGAGTGGTGGAGGGAGAGAGCGATGAAGCGGTCGAGGACGGTGGTTTCGCTGTGGACGGTAGCGAGGGAGAGAGGAGGAGGGAGAGGGGAGTAGGGAGGGAGATCGTCTGGTGGGAGAGGGTGTGAGGAGTGGTGGACACAGGCGAGGTAGTGAGGGAGGAAGGTGTGGCGGAGAAGGAACATGGATGCTAGATAGAAAGTGCGGCTGACGAGGCGAAGAGAGAAAAGGGTCTGAGGACTGAGCAGATGGAGGACAGCGAGGAGGAGATCGAGATGGCGAACAAGGTGACAGAATGACATGAAGAACAAGATGACATGAAGATCATTTAGACATTAAATCAAGATCAGATCAATACTCAAGATCATGATTACCTAAGCATGGGTCCCTCCACACGCACCACCCGGTCCTCCCGCGGAAAGGTACGTCTGCATTCCTCGTCTGCTGCCCTGCTCACGTCCCCCAGCTTCTCTCCCTCAGCGACCCCCTCCACAACGCACAAGAGCTCGACGACCAGCTCCGCCTGCTCGGCCTCTATGCTGCCCCTACCCTCGGCGACGGCAACTGTCTCTTCCGCGCCCTCTCTGACCAGCTCTACGGCTCAGACACACACCATGCCCAGCTGCGCCATCTCATCTGTGACTGGATCCACCGTCACAAGTCTGTCTACGAGCCCTTTGTCGACCATGAACGCGGCATCGATGCCCATCTTGGCTCCATGCGACAAAACGGTAATTTATTCGCCAACTCTCTCATTCGATCCCACCTCACCCCCACTCCCAGCTACCTATGGCGGTCACATGGAGCTTTCCGCATTCGCTCACATGACCAGATACAACGTCAAGGTCATCCAGCCAGGTCTCGTCTACGTCATCGAGTGGCACACTTTTTCACTTTCCCCTCTGCCGGATAGCCCCCTCTCCCATCTCCATCCCGACGACACCATTTATGTTGCGTATGTTCTCCTTCCTTCCCTCCTCCCGCTTCCCTCTCATTCACCCCCTCCTAGTTACCACGACTGGGAGCATTTTTCCTCCATACGAAACCTCAAGGGTCCCCATGTCGGTCGACCCAACGTCAAAGAACGTCCTCCTCCATCCGATCCAGCCCCACCTTCCCCTCCGACCCCTAAACCCCATCACCGCGGAAGATCCCAGAATCTGAAAATCAAACTCAAACTCAATGCTCCTTCATCCCAGAAAACTGGGCTTACATTCCGTTTGCCACCCCCGTCTTCCGTTTCCACTCGGCACCCCTCCTCGTCCTCCTGTTCGTCTTCTTCCTCTGTTGAGACCCTCTCTTCGAATGCAAGTCCGAAAAGGACTTTTGAGCAAAGTGAGTTGGGTGATCTTTCGAGTTCTAGATCATCTAGGTTGAGAAGAGATGACGATGCGATACCCGTCGATTATGAATCGGATAGTTTTTCTTCTCTTTCTTCCTTGGACGACACAACAATAACGACCACAACCACAACCACGACCACGACCACGACCACGACAACTGCAAGCCATGACGATCTTCCCTCTATTCCTTCCCCTAAATTAACCAGGAGACAAAGAAAGCGCTTAGGTTTACCTAAAAACAAGAATCATCTTCATCATCATACTAATAATGATACCCATCATGACAATGAGGCAGAGTGGAGGAAGAATGGAACAGGAAGAGTGGATGTTAGAGGGTTTAGAGAGTTGAGGATTTGAGTAATGGATTGTACATATCAATTTTTTTCTTGGGGAGGGGACAGTGTGTCTGTAGGGGGTTGTCATTATAGTTGTTGGTTGCATTTGATTGGGTTTTTTTTTTTGAGTAGGGGTTTGTTTGTTTGTTTTTCTTTTGGGAGGAATAGTAGGTGACTAATTCGTAAATATATTTATATCGTATAGCAGGTGATGGAAAGATGATAATTTGATATCAGATAAAATAGATCTGTACCCAAGCATAAATATATACATGGTGCTTCTCTTATATCTTGTGACTTGATGGAATTAGGAAGCAGATGTTCAACGTACAATTTAGCCTCCTATAGGTTTCTTGTGGCTTACTCTGACTCAATGCTTTGTGATTGCTGATTATTAATTCTTTCTCTTTATTCATTTACACTTGGTAAAAGGAGTATTCAAGGTAGTGTAGAGATCAGGTGCTCGCTGACATCATAAACTCCATCGACGAGCGCCCTCCTCCACTAATTCTCTGTCAATAAAATCCCTTCTATTGTCTTCGTCTTCATCCTTTTCTTCAATTGGACTTATTCTTTTGTTTTATTGTTTCAGAACTATTTGTCAGCAGTTTTATTGTTCTACTATACGAAAGCAGTGGCCTGGCTGCCGTAGCTGCAGAGTATTTAAGAGCCTTCTGTAACAGAAATTAGGTAGCGAAATACAGGAGCAGTCACTCAGCCCTCACATTATCTCTCATAAATCTACAGGTCAGTAGCCAAACGACAGACGGACGCTTTCGTGCTCACAAACTACTTACCAACAGCATCAATCACTTAATCTCTTCAGTAGCACTTCAATTGTGTAGTTCTGTATGCTTAAGTCTATTGATTTCACTCTCTAGGGCCTCCTTTTGAGTCTACTCACTTCACTCTTCTGAATTTTCTAAGACCTTTCCTTGGTAAAGTGGGCTACGGTGTAGAGGTTGACCCAACCCAGAAGTTGTGGTCAAGCCCAGTTCATTGTCAAGTTCATACTTGACAAGTCAATTCTAAGATAACCTATAGCGATTAGGATAGATCTCATTGATGTATTTTGATACGAGATGGAATATGTGGGCGATTAAGACACCTAAACTCAACTCAGAAGATGGGAAGCTCCATGGGTCATGACAGAGTAGGGTTGTGGCGTTTCTCTGAGTCTACTGTATGGTCTTGATGCCAGAAGATACCATTCTACCTTGTGAACACAAATAATTCGCCCAACAATGTATTTATAACATTTTACTTCAACCTGACCCTTAGATGTTTCCAGTTATCTTACTAACCTACACCTGTTACAGGTCCAAGCAAGCTTACTTCCATGCTTTTCTGATTATTGCACTCGCCCGCTCCGCAAGGGCATAACCTGGCGCTTGGGCATGTCCACTTGGAGTATTCGGCTTGAGCAACATAAATCGAGCCAATCGAGTAACCATAGACAAATGTGCTCACCAGGACTGAGAGATCAATGATTCGTAGTCGTCCATTGGTTCCCTTCACTCGATGATCGGGATCAACAACACCCCAGTTCGCCCCTCGTGGCGACATCCCGGCAGAGCCCACGCTATGTAAGTAAGGGACTACTGTTGAGTGGATGAACGAGTTCAGCTCCTCGTCTGTTGTCAAATTGCTGGGGGGAGACAGAGATCCAGATACGGAACCCTCGAATACGGGTGCTGAAAGTAATTTTCGTGCACTCCTGAGAGCTTCCCGCATGATTGCGAGGTCGACAGGCTCAGAAAGCATGTTGACATCAATAATTGGATGGGCAAAGGGATCTGAGCTAGCAAGGGTAATGGTGCCACCTGTGATGATCAATGTTAAAATTAACCCAGACCCAGTATTGTATTCATACGCGAGGTGGGATGGAGATTGATTAATTGAATTTGAAGGGTAGGGACCCCAACTAAAGTTGTTTTGTTTTAGTAAAGACATATCTTTAGAGCAAAATACGGACAGTTTGGAGGTGCAGGAACCAATACATCGGTTGTAGGCGTTGAAGTACTTATCTGCGCGGAGTAGATTTCAATGTGCGGGGAACCAGGTCCTGGAGATGGATCAGAAAACCCATATTCGCTGAAAGGAGGAGCATCGTCTGGGAGGCGGATCCACATGATCTGATTCTTCAAGCGTCCTGGCATCGTGAGCGGTCCTGTGCGTGTTGCATTCCACTCGGATAGTGCAGTATCCAGATCAAAACTGTGAATTTATATCAATTCATATTATTCAGCAAAAAACTTAAGACCAACAGACTCAGTGTTTGGAAGTGTGGTTCTGAAGAGACAGAGGCACTTTTGTTGATCCGAAAAGTTCTTTCCTACACTGGGGTTGTTGACCAATGTCTTGATGCCAATAGCTTCTAGCTCAGTGCCATTCCCGATGCCAGAGTTCAACAGGATCTGTGGTGAACCGATGGATCCTCCTGCTAAAATCACCTCCTTCCTTGCCACGAGCTTTTTTCTTGTACTCTGTCCATCAGCTGCAAACTCGACCCCACGAAAATCCTTATCGTTCTCTACTGGCAGGACACGAGTCACATATGTGTTGAGAAGAACGTGGAGGTTATCCTTGCTCGTCTCCACGTATGCAGTGGCAGAGCTGCTCCTTTCAGCATGACTATCCACCGAGAATAAGTTCCATGCTAGAAGGGGTGAAATTATCAGTTGATATATTTTTGACTGTAATAGTCATATTTCTCACAAATTCCAATTGGCCTTCCGTCGTTCATGTCCAATAGAAATGGGAACTCTTCTGGGATTTCTTCCGTCACTTGAAGAAACATATCATTGATGGGGTGATCTTGGAACTCGGATGTTAAAAACAACTTTCCATCACTACCGTGGAGAGAAGGGTCCACATGTCCTTGCTCTGTCTGGTGTTCAGAGTCTCGAACTAGTTTTTCTGCCTATTTTGTTCTTAAGGTTCAGAGATAATGAACTTTGAGTAAACGATGGACAGACTTTCAGCATGTAAGGCATCATATTGTCCCATTTTAAGCCATCATCTTCCACGATCTCAGCCCATCTATCCCAGTCGTCTTTCGATCCCCGTGTAAACACCATCCCATCTGCAGCATAGTCAATGATATGTGATGGTGCTGACAACTCAACACCTACTGTGTGAACTGCAGCCACCTAGTATCCGTGCCCTTGGATACCGAACAGGTAGCCCATTTGGACTTGGAGTTGTAGTATAATTCCAGTCCGCAGGGGTATTCTGCAGCTGACCGAGAAGCCCCGGGACAACTGTTGCAAAAAAATCTCTGTTCCTTAATATCACCCAAAGTGAGAGTAAGATATTGGGAGTATGAGGACAACCTACGAGGGACCTGCTTCAATAACCAAAATTTTCCAATCTGGATTTTCTGCAAGTCGAGATGCAACAACACCGCCTCCAACGCCACCTGTATAGCTTCTTGAGACCATAAATTCGAATCCAAAATTTTCTATCAGCTTTACCTCCTGCGACAATGAAATCATAAGCGACTTCTTGAGGAAGATCCTCTACGCTCTGGACCAATAAGGTGCCCAACGCAGTTTGGATGCTGTGGACTGTGAGTGCAATTGAGCTAAGCTTGATTGTAGACACCATATTGAAATCAGGAACTTGCATACATCTCGAACGGTCTGGTTATTTATGCGGCTCTTCAAATCCCCAGACACTACCATGAGCTACAGAAGATCTGTATTTTGAAGGGTTCGATCAAGTCAGACATCTTATTTAGTTCTTCTCTAGAACACACAGAGTCCGTTCAATCACCTACCACAAAAGAAATGAAGGACCTTCCGTCAAATGTGTTCCCAGGCGTTCCGATTACCGATCATAAAAATACTTCCTCTTCCCAACTCGTGATTCTGACTTCGAATATGGTGGACGAGATTGCATCTACCATTTGCTCATTTGTTAAAAGATGACGTGTACATTTTAGTGTGCTATCTGTAGCTCGGTGCGCATCAAACCCTTATCACAGCCAAAAGCGTGGGAACAATTACCTGACCAATATACGACCACACTCCCTTCAGCAGAGCCCACGATTTCCAGCCCCAGCCTATGCCAAACTCTCTCGCCCTTCTCTCGTAAGTACAGACAGCCGCACAAATGTTTCCTTCTAGAATATTGAGCTTGGTGACCGCAATTCCCAACCAGACAGCGTGACATGCCCTCCGCTTATCAGGCCCATCTCCCTTCTGCAGGCGATCTGGAAAACCCAGAGCCCTCCGATATCTCTAAAGTCAGCCGCAAGAAGAGTTGAGCTCGTCTGGATTACGAGTACATCGACCCTGGCCATTGTCAGTGGTTTATCGCAGCCATGTCGCTCAATTTGATCAGGAGGGGAATACCCGAGTGGACGTGATGCCGTCAAGTACATCTGCGGAAAGTTTCACTCAGGTTCACTTGATTGTTTTTTTCTACGCATACAGCAGCGGGAAACTCTCACAGTAGGACACCCTCAGTCACTACTCTCATTCCCCATACGTAAGAATGTGTTCTGCCCTCAAGCGGTTCGCAGAACTATTCTTTCGTATTCTTCTTTCTCAGTAACGTCGTTGGATTAATTCGGCCATTCACAACCCCGCAGAACCTGTGTTGGTTCGAGATTTATGTGGTACTTCCTGCTCTCATTACCTCGGCGGCGTGTTTATTTCCTAGGTAATACAAACGAGCCGTTTTCCAAATTGCGAGATGTCTGAGATATTTATTTCCTAGTGTGATGAGCCTCCAGTGGGGATAATGATACAGCTATGCTTATCTCAGGCATCACACAGTATGGTAGACAACTGAGGGTAAGCTTACAAGGTTCTACCCTACTAATATACCTAGAACGACAGTGTCTCAGATGAATAACAAAAAAGAAATGCATCATTTCACTAGGGCTGCTATGTCGTACCGGAGTGCGCCAGTCCCCTTCAACAATCCTACTTGAGACTTTTGACTGGAGAGAGGAGTGCATGAATCGATGTCAAAATCTTCACCAGGTTTGCATCTTTTGACTTTGGACAACACTCTCGACTTCTTTTTCTCTTTCTTCCCCTCCCCTTTCTGCACTGGGAAAAAACGCAAAACGAACGAGGTGTAATAAGATGGTATTACGCTGTTGTGCATGACCTTTTTTTCCTGGTTATCGGTGGGAAACACGGTGGTGGTGACTTGATCTACGGGTGAATAGGTTCTCCAGTCCCATTTCCCCCAGAAGGAGTTGTAAAGCGTGTAATTCTGGGGCCTATTATGCTGTTGATATCGGCGCACAACGAGTCGGAAGGCAATGAATCCCAGCAGCAAGAGCCCCAGGATACCACCGACGACACTGAAAACGATAATTATTTTCGTGTCCCTGTACGGTGGCAAAGCTTGGTCCGAGTTGGAATACGACGATTGTTGGGAGGTACTGGATGAAGGAGTTGGTGATAAAAAGCTCGATGTAGAAAACAAGGACTGTGTTGAAGGAGTAGGAAATTGGGCGGATAAGACGCCTATTGCGGTCTGAGCTACAGCATTGGAGTTGGTTGTCTGTAAAAAGCTGTCTCTTGGAGTAGCTCTCCTCTGTTCACCATCGCTGACTAGTAGTTGGATAACGGACACCATGAATAGGTAGTAAGGAGTAGAAAAAGATTAAAGGCGAAATACAGGGTCTGTTAGGCAACGAATGAAACTAGAGGAAAGGAAAGGAAAATTCTCATCGGTGTCATTAAGGACAAAGTAAAAGATGAAACATTTACACATTTACGAGATGTGACCAAGGGGGAAGACCTGATGTGGCACCTCCGATTCTGATGAGCGCCGTATTATTAAAAAGGACCTCAAGTTTTCATTTTTGATGGATCGACATGGGGATGCCATGGCTATCTGGCCAACTCATCGACGAGCATCCGTAGAGAGACAGAAGTTGCTGAAGCACCACCCAAGTTGTTTGAAATTTTTTTAGAGGTGTTTATTGGTCCAAGATATACGTACGATAGTTGCTAGCGAGCGTCATGTTTACGTGTGATTCATAAAAGGCGTCTTGGTTGAGCCTGACACTTTGGCAATGATTGTGCAAATAGTACATTCTTATGTCGAAAGGACTACCAGATGACGGCCCTCAATTTGTTGAGAGCCAATTTTGAACCACCATACTCCCGACTAAGTGAGCAAATTTTATGCTAAAAAAGGACTGGGTCAATCTCTCTCTCTCTAAAGTCACAATGAATGCTTATACAAATTGTCACTATGATCCAGAGATTCAAGTTTAGGTTTATGACTAGCTTTCAGCGGTGTTTTTCATTTCATAACCACTTGATGAAATCCGACGCAAAAGTCATTTTTACGCACGTTGAGGTGATAGTGATAGTGATTTTAGGTAAACCATTAGTCCATATTTAGAACCATTACCTCAAACATCAGCAAATATCCAGTCCTCCAAATATACTGATTTTGGTTAAGCTCCACACACGCAAAATGTTGTGAGTATTTGTTGTACAGCATATTATTATTAGTGATCCCTGACATCAGTTGAACAATGATAATGCTCTATCGACCTGTTCGTGCTGTATTTCCTGCTTGCCTCTGCGGTGAACCTCTACGAGGCTCATACGCAGGTGGCGCTTCCACGCTACTGTGGGCAGGCAACCGGCTCCTTGAAGCCAACTCAGCTTCTAACCTTTGCACTTGTTCCCGCAGTAGCTCCACTTCAGTGCGATTACTGGATGTGGGATTCAGCGCCCGTCTTTGTTGTCGGCTGCCTACTCCCCTGGTTGAGGATGAGCGTGGGCCATTGATGCTTGTCGCATTTTCTGAGGCAATGCTGTGGCTGGGCCCACTGTGACAGCGACGGCTTCCAGGATCAGGGGGCAAACCTGTGGGTGCGTCGAGTCTTGTAGGGGGTGTTTGGAGTCGTCGGCTTTGACGGCGACGTTCGATCTCTTCCTCATCTCTTGTATTGACGATTAGTCGTTCCAGGGAGAGGGTACCATCCTCTGTCACTTCGAGTCCGAATGAATCTCTTCGCCCTCTTGCGGTTCGTTGGAGACTATTTCTCCAGTTATGGTGCCCAGAATCTCTGAAATTACGACTCGCCTGGCTCGACAACTCCCTCCCTTCGCTGTCGTCTGCCGGACCGACTATGCTGCTATTGGAGAGGGAGGGGCTAGGTGAATGTGAACTGTTCATTCTCGAAAGTTGTTCCAATGAAATGGTCCCATCTTCCCTGACGACCAACCCGAACGAATCTCTCCTTCTTCGGTTCTTCTTTTTTTTCATCATCAAGGAGCTGAGTACTTGTCGCGATCCGAAGAATTCCTGACGTGATAACGAGGAGCTGTTTCTCCCGCCGCCAGTCCTCTCACGACTTGTGATCCTGACAACCTCAGAGCCTCTATGCGAAATGTCTGCAGAGGGGCCCATAACGAGTGTGCCATCTGGCCTGACCTCCAGACCACATGAATCTCGTCGTGGTCTGACCTTTCCAGGTGCCATACTAGGTTGTCGTGATGGCTTGGGACAAAGGTGTGTGGCGATCTGGAACACAGAACTTCTTCTTCTTCAATAGGAGAATAACTAATAGGAGAAAATTTGAGACAGTGAAGCCAGGGATTCGTTACCACTTTGAGTCGTCGACCAGTTTCTGTAGACTTTGGTGACTATAGTTGGAAAGAATCCCTAGTTTTCTTTTCCCCCATTCTTATCAGGAGTGGAGAACGACACAACGCATGAGTCCTGATGCAATTTTCTCTATTGGACAGGTTCAAATCTGATTGTATCAACTCCGATGAGCCCTCAACTACCCTACGAACACTGCAACAGGAATCGCAGAGCTAACGATCTGTAAAAGTGCTCGATTCCGACATACGAGATGAATGCGATTGTGCAAGTCAGTTTCCAGTCGCCACATCTCTGCTCCGAATCTGAACATTTATATATAATCACATTGATCATGCGGATCAAGTTCTATGTCCGGCTGTCCAGATATTGGTTTAAAATGCGACCCCTAGGCAAAACTACATCTTAGAATGTCTCGCCCACTTACATCGATGTCCGACTTACCGTCCAACGCCACCCCCTACTCATCATCGGCGCAAAAAGCCCCGGAGAACCATCCGTTCATCCAGCCAGGTTCATCTGACAGTCGGTCACCTTGCCCGGCTTTGAATACGCTCGCAAACCACGGTTATATGTTGAGTTCCTTTTTCTCAACTGCTAACCTAGGATCCGACCTCCTATCTCTAGCCAACGGACTGGGAAAGATATCAGCTTCTTTGAGCTTGTTAACGCCCTCCAATATGTTTATAACATCTCGTGGTTTCTAGCTCTATTTCTGACGTTCGTCGGATTCTTAATTTCAGCAAAGTTTACTTTCTCTTCTCGTTCAAGAGATCGTTCAAGGTCAGATACGTGGATCGCCAAGCTTGTACCAATGCCTCGGTGGAGGATACAACTCGACTCGCTGTCGGCGCGTGGACCAAAAGAGATCGCACACGATGCTTCTTTTGTTCATCCTAATAGTATTCCTTCTGATAAACCTGATGGGTGGCTCTTGACGAATCTCCTATCGTTCACATCTTCATGTCGCCATAAATCCCAGAAGCCTGGACTTTCCCTTGTTGATATGGCTCAATATCACGCGAAAAGAGAAAGAGAGCTTTCTAATCCTCTTAATAATTTTCATGAACGAATTGCCCTAGGAGAGTGCGGGCTTGCTTGGGCTGTCATGAGGAATCGACGGGTTCCGATGAACCGTAGAGGATCTGGAGAAAGTACCAACTCAGAGAAAGAGGAGGTTATCACTGAAGAAACTCTCCAGGAATGGCTTGGGCGGGAACAGTTACCTAATGATTGGTGGGCTGACGGTGGTTCGAGACCTGTCAAACCCGTTGGTTTTTTTGAGGCACAGCGGCGGGCCGCCCATGTCGCTCATGTTATTTCAAAATAATGTTGCTCATTCTTGTGAAGAGGACATCCCTCTGAGAGGACAGCTACAGTTTGATTAGAGAGAAATGTTTATTGGACTCTCTTGGTGTGCGTTTTCACTTGTACGAATCCAATGCAAGCATTTTTCCCAGTATAGAGTTTATAATCGTAATCTGTTTACAGATGGTCCTGCTAGACATGTCCTCAGCTAATCTCGACTCTTGTCAACGTCGGATTCAAGTGCATGGATTCATTCTTCCTACAGACTGTTTTGGTTGCCTTTGAGCTGAGATGCATTGTTCGTAATACCAAGGCGCATGCTTCACAGTGAGGATTATCTTCCGCAAGTAGGAGAAAAGCTTGATTATATGCTCTTCTAATTTTTTTCTGTACTGTCACATAGTCAGGCCTTTTGCATTTACTGCATAGAACGATATTCCGAATACTTCTCCAGTTACGGGATGATGTATAACATCCATGGTCCGCTCGTTGTGTATAAACTCGGACCCAATCAAAGCTCATGTATGAGAAAGAGAAGATGTCGTACATCCCCAGAGTGTGTCGTGTACATGAAGCGATGATTAAGTAGTTGCTTTCGGCGAAGGTCAAGAACGAGAATAAAATAACGACGCCACTGAACCCGATGACTGGACTTGTGCCAATATCGGTAAAATTGTAAATCTCATGGCAAGAGCGCATGCGAACTGAACTCACTGATCAGAGTCTGCTTAGATCGTCTCGATGTGTCTTGGGCTTTATTTACTCCATGGTACACCCTTTTGGATTGCAATAACAGTAGTTTCCTATGCCAGAATGCGCTTCTATCTCTGTTATTTTAAGCTCTTAATTGCTTGATGGTGTAGAACTGAGGTGGAATTTACCCATTTATGACATAGGCTGCCATTCAACCTACTTGATCAGATCCTTCGGGTAAATCTCCTCTCACATACTTTGTTCAACCAGCATGGAGAATATCGTTTGATTGTATCTTCGTGAGTCTCGAAGAAGACTAACTCTCTTCCCTGAAGAAACCCTCTGCCCTACTCTCGGCACACACTCAGAGGGTTCGATGGCAAGACATCCAAATCGAAAGAAGAACCACCAAATATACCAAAAGCGTTGTGAAGAGACAGGAACAATTGGTGGATGATGAATCTTTGGGAACTAGTGAAGGAACAAGTTATTAGTGGAATTGGATCCCTTCTCTCCCCATGAGGATATTTAACTTAATCACTGTCACATGACTTACAATACGGAAGAAAAAATTCTTGTGTTAACGTCTAGGTCTCGTCTACATCATAGCTTTAGCTGGATAGTGATGGTGAGAGATAAAACAACTATTTCTGGCTGCGTCATCATGTGCGAAGAAATTGACGCAAACGAGCTCAAAGGCATTCGATCTCGTATCCCTCAATCCGTCCGTGCAAACTTCACCCATTCATGACATTGCCACACAACAAAATAGTGTGGCTGCAAGAGCCCAGTGTTCTTCTCATCAGGTATAGTATTGTGCGGGTCGTAGTTTGAAAGCAGGTTTTAAGCGGACGATCTGGTCTGGAATTTCAAATTCATAAGATTTGAAGATCCGAACGGGTATTCGGATCCATTTACCCTTGATCAAGTTACTGAAATCTTTGCACTATCAGGTGATCTCCCGGTGTACTTTCTAAGGCAATGGAAGGGATGGTAATATAACCTTACTTGTTCAGTATTCCTATTCTGCAACAAGTGAACTAATGCTCATACGCAGGGCCTAGTCTGTAAGGCACACTGTTGGAGGTGCATTAACGGAAGGCGCGTGACTAGAGGAAAGCGTGGACAAGGTCTCCGAATAGATAGATGGGCATGGCATCACTGGTAGATCACAGGCCTAAAGAATTGTCGAGTTCTCCTCTACTAACTAGTAAAGGAAAATGAATCATTATATGAAGGTAGCGTAAAAAATAGAGAAGATAAAAATGGGATAAAAATGGATCAATTGACACAAATTAATCATACAGTATTTTTAGAAAGCTCATCCATGCCGAAGCTCGGCTCGGGATAGATGGCGAATTACTCAAGAAAATTTACATTCAAATTGGTTTCACATTCATTTAGCCAGTCGGCAGAAAACCATCGGACACCGGAACTGGCCAAAGGAACCCTTCGATTGCTAACATTTTTTATATCTGTTCATGTCTTGCGAAAAATGCCTGAAAACCATGCTGGTTACTGAATCAAAGGAGGACATACGCAGTAGCCTCCGAGTTGTCAGCATCTCAATACTCCGTAGATAAGCCTAACACTGGAACCAGCAATCTGTGCTCAAGAAGTAGTCATCGGAAGTTTTTGTCACATCCACAAGGATCGCTACGGAAAAACCATTCGCATGACCATGCGAGGATCCCGAAACCAAGAGGTTAGGTCGCATCCGCTTCACCAGGTAGCAAAATATTGCACCTCGGAATTTTTTTCTATAAAAACCTCTGAATGGTCTCCCCTCATTGTCTGGACGTTGTTCTATTGCAATCCCCAAGTCCTTCCACGATGCTGTTTACTGCTTCCCTATCCTTGTTCTTCCTCATCGCGGCGACAGAGTCAGTCTCTGCCGTTCCTTATAACATCACTCGCCGCGCCGCCGGCACTTTATCTAATCTCTTCCCTGTTTCGGGGAGTCCGCGTTGGACGACACTCGCTGGAGCCCAAGGCGCACTCAGCTTGAGCAATTCGACCCTTCGTCCACAGAAGGTCACCAACAGATGCCCCTTCACGTACGAGAATTCACCTGATGGGGTTAATTCCCTCAAGGCACATTATCCCAAAGGCTCGTACAAGCCAAGCGTCGATCCTTGCGGAGGCGTATCGTTCTATGCTCCTGGTCCCGCGAGTGTTGATCTCACCACAGCAAAAGAGGCACTCTTCAGCTATTCCGTTTACTTTCCCGAAGGCTTCAATTTCGTGAAAGGGGGCAAGTTGCCTGGTCTCTGTGAGTGATCCTTTTTTATGCAAATCAGATCCAAATTGTTCATTGGTCGTCAGACGGAGGCGATGATGCTTCTACAGCCGTCTCCTGCTCTGGTGGTCGCCACGATACCACATGTTGGTCTGCTCGCCTGATGTGGAGAACCGACGGTGCTGGAGAACTCTATCTCTACTTGCCCCCGTACGATGATTCAAGGTTTGCTGTGAACGAGAATCTCTGTAGTTTACCGAACTCGGTCTGTGACGCTACGTATGGCATCTCTGTGAACAGAGGATCCTTCACATTTGCCACGGGGGGATGGACAACCCTTGCGAAGCGTGTGAAGCTCAACGACGCTGGTCAGGCAAACGGAGAGATCGAGCTTTTCGTTGATGGAAATAGTGTCATCAACGTTTCCGGCATCATCATGCGTGATGCCGATGTCGGCCGCGTTCAAGGAATGCAGATCCAGACTTTCTTTGGAGGTGAGCAGGCAAGATCCATTGAGAGCAGTGTGCTGACATCGACTACAGGATCCACGGTAGATTGGGCAACGCCGACAGATCAAGATGTTTACTTTGCTAACTTTGGAGCTGAGATCATTTCGACCCTATAATCTGTATTTGTATATGCTTTTGGGATTTGTAACCGTCCTGGCGACTCGAGGTATTGCTTGTCATGTTGATTTTGCATGTGCTTCATGTATATGTATATGTATTCTTGTAGGGCTGGCTATAAATTATCTATAAATTATCCAGCGATGGGAGACAGGAGACAACAGGCTGTAAAAGAGAATCGATGACAAATTGGTCCCTGATCACGTGAAATATGTTGTAAAGTTGTCTGCTCTTTGCGAGCGCTCTCAGTCCTCATTAATATCATGGTACCGGTTCAAATTAGGTTTCTTTCATGATTGTTAACAGAATGTCACAGATTCCTCCAACTGCTGCCCGCCGTCTAATGCGAGAGCTCGCTGACCTCAAGAAGAACCCGCCTGAGGGCATTCGTCTTCAAGCAAATGAACAAGATATGCTAGACCTAACAGCTATAATTGAAGGCCCAGGTATGCTCACTGTGACACCTACTCTCTCTCGAACCACCATTGAATTTGATATTATAGAGGGCACTCCTTATGCTGGAGGCTATTTCAGGGTCAAGTTTAAGTTCACAGAAGAATTTCCGGCAGCACCACCAAAATGTACGTTACTGCAGAGTCGTCCTGTTCTGTTCGTTTAATATCTGTGAGCAGGTTGGTTTGCAACCAAGATATTTCACCCAAATGTTTCAAGCGCCGGCGAAATCTGTGTCAACACGTTGAAGAAGGACTGGAAATCACAATACGGCGTTGGTCATATTCTGGTGACAATTAAATGCCTCCTCATATATCCCAATCCCGAATCTGCTCTAGACGAAGAGGCTGGGAAACTTCTCCTTGAAGATTACGAGAGCTACTGCAGTCGTGCCAAGTTGATTACGAGTGTGCATGCGACGCCGCGGGTCAAACCTGTCGAATTCGATGATCCTGCTCCTGCTGAATCATCTTCCTCCGTGGCTGCCTCATCCTCCAAGTCGGTCCCCTCTACTACTGCTATCTCAGCTCGCAGTGCTACCTCGGGCGCAAATACCTCTTCATCGTCGACCTTTCGTTCCTCGTCTTCTCTGATATCCACTCCTGGCATCATACACAAATCCACTTCATCAGCTCGGCCATATCCACGCAAGGCTCCCCTTGCTGTGGAAAAGGAAGGTACTGGGAAGGAGAAGGAATGCCTTCCTTCACCCTTGCCTCTCGCTACAGCAGATGCGAATGTCGGTGGAAACGTGGATCCGACGACTAAAATGGGGCTCAGTATTACAAATAGTGCGGTGCCAATCGGGACCACGAAAGCTGTCAAGAGAGCTGCGACAGGAAACACTTCTACAAATGCCGAAAAGAGGAAGAAGGCCTTGAAGAGATTATAAGGATGATCGTTCATTAACGATTTTAGTGGGTGTCTGTAGGTCTGTGTTACGGTGTGGTGGTGGACACTAGTATTTGTTTTGTTTTGAGATCTATCATACTGCATACTGCATAATTACATCCATCTAGCTAGGCCTACTCATTCTCATCCCAAGAGATTGTGAATGTGAAGATGGAGGCCTCTAATAGATCAGTAGTTTTGATGTATATAAGAGAGTCACACGGTACCTTGAGATAATTTTCAAAGAGAACAGTTACCGACTCTACTCAAACTCTACTCATACTTCTTTACAGGTTATCACAAACGTCGTAATATATACTATGCAGCAACAGTCAGCATCCAGTCCTCGCCGGTTCATCATTAGGACGTGAGCAATCCCTGCGTGCTGAATGTATTGGCCCATTAATCTGATGTTAGCACCGACGTATTACAGGACATGCGCACCAATGTATATGAAGAAGGCTTTACAGACATGCCTGTATGGTACAAGGTGAGTCACAGATAGTTTAAGCTAGTTCACTCCTTACACAACTATGTAGGAACGATTTCTTGGTGATAATGAGATAATTGAACAGCTCGTTGTGAGTCTTCTCGGTTTTCCTCTACTCGAATAAAAACAGGAAGTCTTATTTCTATGATCAAGCACAACCAGACATCTCGAGTATGTTGGACGATTCACCGACCTTTCCGGGGTTGGTACATACGTCTACGATCACCAACATTTCCTCCCGGAGCATTCATACCCCTTACGCCAGTCCCACAAAGTTCTCCTTATCACATCGATACATCTCTCTCGTTTTCTTCTCGGACGAATCCTACCCCTCCCTCACCTTGTCAGCCGGAACTTGTCCAGAGAAGCCTGACATTCCAGGATGACAGCAGTCAAACAAGCATTCATTCATACCCACCTACACCGACCGCCACGCATCTCCGACCTCCCTATGCTACTTCAGAACTACCCAGGAAGGGGACAAGCACTCAAACCCAAATAACCCAATTTATTCTTGCGCCTTCAGGTGTCCCGTCAATGCAGAGCCCCATTCGGCAATCTGTCTTCTCCCGTGCACTTTCGGTGCTGAAGTCCCACAGCCCGACATATTCCAACTCGTTTACGCTTTCTCGTGTGCCCTCGAATACACCGCTGTCTCCTCCACCGCCTTACGCAATCAATTTACCTGCAACCGACGCATCTCGATCAACGGTGAATTTCTTGCCGACTCCGGCTTCGATTTCTGCTACAGCTACAAATGTGGTGCCATTACACACGCCATTGCTTGTATTCCACGATCAGACACCTGTCTTGACTGTGCGTTTATTGACAGGAACTTTGGAAATTGAAAAAACGGAAGAGGTGTTGCTAGGGGTTGACACAAGCTTTTGGATTGCTGTTGCTCTAACTTACCTAGAGTTTTTGCAAGAACGAGAGGTAAGTGTAGTTTTTTTTCAACTCCTGCCTATAATGACATCGAATCGAACATCGAACATTCTCAAACATTCTAGAGCTATTTTGCAGCTACAAATGATTAATAATCTAGGGCCCACGTATCGGGCCCCGGAGTAGCTAAAGATGTGAACAAAGGTGGAGATTAAAAATAGATGTATCTACGACGAACATGATATTGCATCGTAATGGACTAAGCAATTGTCTACTGTAGATCATGACCGGGTATAGCGCTGATGGGCATAGAAAAGGAGGAGTCTCACTCCTGCCATTTCATGTCCCTGGAATTTGAGAATAACACTGTGAGCATCCTCTACCTTCCTGAAAGTAATGAACGCCTTCCTCGTAGCCCGACCATCCGCATCTCTCACTGTTGTACTTATAAGTCTCCAGAAGCGTGAGCTTGGAATCAACACGTACTGAAATGTATCTTCGAGATTTGAGTGACGAATTTGTGGAGCAATGCGAGCAGCGAGGCTTCATCACCCGGGTGGGGATAATTGGCTATATAGACGGTATTATTGGGTTTTATGTTGTCGTGATCAGGAATCCATGCCCTTGGCGGGTTTTTGGCAAACTCCATGCGAACCAGCCTCTCCTTGAGCACGAAGGGTTCCTCTTGAGACGATTCAAACACTCGGTTTGCTTCTTCAGCGGAAGAAAATTCCACGTAGGCACGCCCATTTTTCAAACCCTTTGCATCCCTAGCTAAACCAGAGGCACGTATCAGCCAAGATACGGAAGCTCAATAATATAAAGACAAAACTTACGAAAATGTACTCCTTTTACGGTGCCATATGCTTTGAATAATTCGTAAATATCCTCAGCGTTGGCCCTGAAGTGCAAATTTGCAAGCCACAAGGTAGGGCAATTTTTATTATCGAATAGTTCAGATTCGACTCTAATCGGATTCGGAAGTCTTTCTCTGGCATTGAGCGAGCTTTCCCCGGTGCCTTCAGAGGTATCAGACTTGTCTACCGCTGGACAATCTTCTTGAAGGGTAGCATGAGACAGAAAGAAGGCCCGCTGGATTGTTGCAACGGTGTGCCTTTGACACTGCCTAGTCGGTGAGAAGAAAACGCGGGGGAAGAGCACAAGACGCGTTTGCTGGCGAAGAAGGTTGCAAAGCATGAAAAATTTGTTATGACCAAGGCGATGCCACTGGTTTTGTTTCTCGTCACGTGATGAAACCGCGCAAACACACTCCTGGCATCTCTTGGGTATGAGATTACACATAAAATATTATTGATCAACAAGCCTTCGATAAGCAAGTTGTCCCTTAAGAAAAAAAGAACAATTCTCTACGAGTATTCCAGTAGCCCAAAGG
>Ga0153993_100206_pt1 | contig 21538 bp, 22 predicted proteins | sample TSNC077MetaG_FD_104706 | JGI IMG/M metagenome (GOLD analysis project Ga0153993, IMG submission 104706) | Attine ant fungus gardens microbial communities from North Carolina, USA - TSNC077 MetaG | ecosystem: Host-associated > Fungi > Mycelium > Unclassified | place: USA: North Carolina, Lumber...
CACCAGCTGACCCCCCTGGAGCTCGGGTGTAGTCAGTAGTGTACCGCTATGTATCTCACCCACCGCGTCTTAGCACCTGCTTGCTTGTTGCGGTATACAAATACAGAATTCTCTCTCTCTCTCCCAGGCTGCCGTGCTATCAAATCTTATCATGATCCATTTTTCGCTGATCATCTCGTGTAGCAGTCACCTGAAACGTTCGACATAGGGATTGGGGCTCGTAGCAAACAAAAAGTACAAGACGTCCAAACAGTTCGCGTTTGTCCCTAACGGGGTGTTGGTCGGAGTGATGGGGAGATTGGTTGGCCTGTGTATATTATGGTTTTTCCAGGCTCTGGTCCAAGCTTCCACAATTTATTTTTAGGCACAACGGAGCATGTATAATGGTTCCCATCAACTCGGTTGCTGCTTTGGCCCGCTCGTCTGCCCTTCAATTTCCACAGATATCTGAGTGGGCACCAGGCAAGAGTGAGGTGACGGGTGTCAAACTGTTCGAGCCATTTTATCGTGTTGCTGTGCGTGTCGTATATGCTACAAAGAATTCTCTACTGCTTGCTGATGAACCGAAATTAGGTGTAGGACATATTTGCCGGTCGGCCAGGGCTAGGACCTCACTTGCGAATGTTTCAACTTCACCGTTCTTCGTCTCCATTCACCCTCAATTGATGAATTTGTGTCCTCCTCATTGACCTCACTGTTCATCAATCAGCACAGCAGGTGCCTAGAACTGTCTTCTTGTTCAGACGTCGACATCAATGCCTGCCTCATGCTTGATCAGCTGTCGTCTTCAATGTAAGCATCTTCTTGCTTGATCCGATGGCTCTCGTTCACCCTTATTGTCTCACAGCCTTATGATCTCAGGAGCTGATGCGCTGTGGTTTAGCAGTATAGTATCATTTGCCATCCGACATTTGCCATCCAACATCGCCATATCGTCTGATGAGATTTTAGCAATTACTATCATGGCCTTCATCAACCTCTCGGTCGTCGACGCGTCCCTTTAAGTGTACTTACAGCACATTTTATGGGTGCAGAGGTGAGTGAGTACCTCTTTTAGTTGGTCAATCTGTTCACTTGAAGTCTAGGGTTCTGTTTTCGTTTATTTTTCATTTTCTATATTTTCTCGCTGTTTTTTTTTTCTCTTGACCATATAGATAGTGTCTATTTGCTTTAAAGGTGTTCCTCCCCCTTTTTTGTAACCTTGTCTTCATCTTTCCTTCCCAAACCACAAGTCCTCGGGTATTTTCACCTCACAACGTTGGGGGTCGGTACCTGTTGATACCCTATATGGCTGCTGGATTCTGGTGTGGCCCGGCATGTCCAGAAAAGAGGGCAGCAGGTTTGTGATTGCACACTGTTCCCGAGATGTGGGATCTGTCTCAATTATCTTCTGAGCCCACGAACGGATCAGGGAGTGATTGGCAGAGTCTCGTTTCACAATTTCTTTACAATCTAGTTATTGATGTGCACATTTTATCGGTGCATCTTCATGAAATAATATACCATGATCATATCATTATTTTGGGCCCTCCAACCTGAAAGCAATTAGATGTATAACGATGCGAGCTAATCGGACACTGTTATTTTATCAAGTTGGGAAAGATGTCCGTCACCCTGTTTCAAACGACGGCCGAGTTAATTGTTGTCGTGATCTGATACTGATCAAGCATAGACCCAAGGGTACACACAGACCCGAGATCGGCGCTACTCCATTCCCTCTTTTCTCTGAATACACAAAAAAAACCCTATTATTTCACCGATAATCTAACAAAAATTATAAAATGACACACACAAGAACTGCTACGAGTAGCTATCTAATCTACGTAGAACCACCTTTTACAGAGTCAATGAACGCCTTGACCTTTTGTACATCCTTCAAACTGCCACCCTCCATTTCTACACCACCACTCACGTCAACAGCCCAAGGCCTAACCTGTCTCACAGCATCCGAAACATTCCCTGGGGTCAATCCACCCGCCAAAATAACAGGTAGGGGGTCATCGCTGATCGAATTTGTAGAAGCTGGCGTACTACTGAGATCCGCCGCGCCCATATACGCCTTTGAGCCATTGAGTAAAACTTCACCTCCATCGACCACTTTTCGGGCAAAGGCCCAATCCACAACCTTCCCGGACCCTCCACTTAGACCGTCTTCTCGTAAGCTATCGAGAAGAATGAACTGGTGGTTACCAGGTCGAGTGATGCTATCGACGCCCTCGATCTTACCTCCTGATGGAGCAAGGTGGAATGCACGAATGACCGGGACAGGTATCTGTGACGCCCAATCGATTGGCTCATCTCCATGCAGTTGCACGAGATCAAGCTGAACGTCCGCCACAGTCTCTACGATCTCATCCAACGTGCTGTTCTGGAATACGCCAACCAACAAGGGGCGCGCCTGCTTCGTAACCTTTTCAAGTCGCTTTGCATTCGTCATGAACCAGGTAGTATTCGAGAAAGGGGACGAGAAAGTCGGAACGGCATCGTGATCAGACTCATACCGGCGCGCTCGAATAGCAGCAGAGATTTGTTTGGCAGTACGACGGTCAGTGTATCGTTTGGACTTTTTCACAAACACCAACCCAATCAGATCTGCACCAGCATCTGCAATCGCAATGGCCTGGTCTCGCGTCTTGACACCACAGATTTTCACGAGAGGTTTCTCCACCATTCTCTCACGTAGAGGTTGAGAATCACCGAGCAACTCATTGATAAATGCACCAGCATCCTTCGCTCTCATCAAACTCTCGCCAACGAGGACGGCACGGACGTTCTGGCCTTTATAGCGCTCAACATCTTGCCGGGATGAGATACCGCTGAGAGCACAGAGGACGACGTCCTTGTTCCGTGTCATGTCACTGAGGCGGCTAGTCGTGTTCATATCGACTTTGAAGTCGTGAAGATTGCGATTGTTGACACCAATAACTTTAGCCCCCAGAGACAATGCAATTTCCATTTCCTGGGTGTTGTTGACTTCGACGAGGGGTTCCATGCCAAGTTGAAGAGCATAGTTGTAAAGGTCGCGCAGGAGAGACTCAGAGAGCATGCTGACGATAAGCAGAATAGTGTCGGCACCCCAGATTCTTGACTCAAGAACTTGATACCTGCTGAGAATAAAATCCTTCCGGAGAATAGCAGGTCGATTGGGAAGGTGAGCAACTGCCTGGCGTACATGCAACATATCATGAAGAGAACCAAGGAACCATTTCGGTTCAGTGAGGACAGAAATGGTGTGGGCACCAGCTAAAGCGTACTTGAGAGCCTGGGCTGCGGGGTTGATACTGATAGCGATAGGACCTTTGGACGGCGATGCCCGTTTAATCTCAGCGAACATAGCAGGTCTCTCAGGTGACGCATTTTGCTTGATCCGATTGACGAAGTTGGTTTGGGCAGGTGAGATGTTCAGGGAGTGAAGTGTCAGCAAGTCCTGAGTTGTTGAACCCGGTGTTGCTTGAGCTTGATCCACGTCAAGCAGACGTTGCTGACGGATCTTGTCCAAGATTGAGGGAACCTTATCAAGGGTGCCATTGACTTTGACACGGTCAGGTTCCTGTTCCTGATTGACTTGGGGTAGGAAAGAGGGGAGGTCGGGGTCGACAACATGGACCTCAGGGTTTTCCTCCCAGAGACCGCCTCGCAACGACAAAAAGTTCTTCATGAAATCATTACCTCCTTCACTCAGGATACTCTCAGGGTGGTATTGTACAGCCTCCAGGGTATATTTGCGATGTCGGACACCCATGATGACACCAGATTCCTCCGTGACAGACGTCACCGCGAGGTCTGCAGGGAGTGTGTCATAGGATGCACTCAGGGAGTGGTAACGGATGGAAGGCAAGCCTTGTGGAACACCTCGAAAACATCCGCGATTGTCGTGACGGATCCGGCTGACTTTTCCGTGCATGATTTCACCAGCATACCTGACAGAGCGCAGATTTCACGTAAGCACACTCAAGAAGAAGATGCAAGGAAGAACATAACAAAGCTTACGCGATGGAACCTCCGAAGAGGTCAACAAGGCACTCTAATCCCATGCAAACGCCAAGGACAGGAATCTTGCCTGCGAAATATCTGATGGCATCCCTTGAGATACCTGAGTCTGTCTGCGGATGACCAGGACCAGGAGAGATGATAAGTGAATTGATACTAAGCAGAGGGAAATGAGCAGGGGTAATAGCATCATTGCGAATGACGGTAACATTGGCTCCAACCAAGCAGAGTTGCTGGTAGAGATTCCAGGTAAACGAGTCAAAGTTGTCGATCATGAGAACGTCGAGTTGTCCAGCCAGATGGGCAGGGAGAGTGACTGATACTTCGGCCATTGGGATGGAAAGGACAGGTATAGAGAGCCGAACGATGCTGGGCGCGTTTTATAGGACAGCCCCAAAAGGTGCATTATATTTCTTTCCAAAAAGGGAATTCCACAACTCCCTGCATAGCCCTCGGTAATTGTTGATGAAGATCAACAGATATCCGAGGTCCAGTCTTGTTAGAGCTCCCATATACAGCCTCACCGTCCTGATCAAGCTGCCAGCTGGTGTTCATCATGGATGTGCCTCGCTAGGGACCTGAACAATTTCTAAGGTAACAAACACGAGGAACAGGGTCAACCTGGGCTCTGGTGGCACCGGCCCAAGGTTATATTATAGAGTTCGATCTCTCCGCACATAGTCTGTCATTACACTATCCAAGAACAGGTTACATTGCATTCCAGCTGTCTGGGCTATACGCCCATCCCGATAGCCGGCATCGGTCCTTACGTAGATACAGATTCTTGATTCCCCAACAGGTAATTCATCGTGGCAAAAGCAGCCCAGGGAACGAATTCTTCCATAAGTGAGTTCCGAGCATCAGCACGGAAATTCGATCAACTTACGGGGTGTCATGTGTCCGCTGTAGAAGAACTCGACATCTTTGAGGATCATGTGAGTTTTTATACTCCCGAAGTGAGAAAAAGACTCAACAAGTTAAATTACGTTCGGTATGAGTGTGGCCAAAGACACCAAAACCGTCGACTGTGAAGCTTTCGGGTTCAATTGGCGTTTGGAAGCCTTGTGACCCGTGCCAGGTCATGTTCCTGTCCATACATCAGCAGGTGTCTTCTCGCTTCTTACCAAGAGATAGTTACTGGATGGCAATGCGGGTCCCTTCCGCGATCAAAATCATATCCTAGCACAAAATATTGAGCCTGTAAGATAGATGCACTTTGAACGTACGGCGAGACCGTGAACGACGACGACCCTCTCTGACTTCTCGATCACGTTCGGCATCACCGGGCTAAGCATCGAGGGCAACGACTGATCACCACCACGTAGATAGACGCTCCTTGGAGCACACGATGACCACACGATATGGGGTGCATGAATAGCATCTTGAACCTATTTCCAGGTATCACAGGAACTAATCAGTGAGAATAGTCACGACGAACGTACGTCAGTCCTGCCTGTTCATCAGGAAGGGATGAAAACAGATCAACAAGAGGCCCACCTGTTGAAATAGATGAACTGTTGGGTTTCGCGTGGGAAGCCCAGAACACTCCCTGGCATATTGTCAGGTCTCATAAATCAGACAAACATATAATTCACAAAGGTTGGGGAACGTGTCAGTCACACTGATCAATCCAATGAGTTTGAGTGCTATGCCCTCAATTGGAGGAAAGCACGCACCGATATACATCAAATACTGGATTCAGACTGGAGATATGATCAGGGTCGAGATGCAAATGATCGAAACATGGCTTACACTCCAACTGCACGTTGTATGGCACTATGCAAGCGACATTCTGAGCCAGTCCCGACCAAGGGCAACAAACCTTTGGGAGGATAAGTGACAAATTTATCCAAATAATCAGTGAAACCGCAATCATCGGATCTGGTCTGGAGTTCTGCCCAGAAAGAACTATTGAAGGGGAATACATTTTTATTGGCCTATATTGTCAAGGGTCATCAGTCACAGAGGGCATAGGAAGGAGCCGAACTCACTTGAGCAAAACGCAAGGCGGGAATATCTTGCTGGACAGTACCCGTCGATAAAGATGGATCAGCTATCCAAATACCCTTGAGATTTAAAGCTAATCCTGGATGCTCATAGATATAATTGGCAATGTAGGGTACATCTGACATGAAACAGATCAATGGAAGAGATCCAAAGATAATCTCCAACTTACAGAATCCGGCATACTTGAGGCTGAAGAGTCAGAGGGAAGTCTGATATACATGCGATCACTTACGCTTTCTCCAGTGACATAGAAATTACTGTCCTTGAGTTCATCAAAAACGTTCAAGAACTGGGTGAGGAATCCAACAGCTTGTTCTGCGAGTTGGTCATCGTTGGTAATATTGGGTACACCTTGAGAAAAGCCGGTCTAGAGTGCTTGAGATGGAGGTTCAGGGGGATAAATGATCAAGACATACTCCAACGGGCTGCTCGACCCAAACAACATTTGCTAGTCTCGTCCATGAGAACGGGTTCCTGTATTAAGAGTCTGAATAGCAGACTGTTACAAGATTGGACAGTGACGTACGGAGTGGGTTTGGATTGACCCCAAGACCACGAGATGGGGCCATTCTCCTGCAAGAAACCTTCAAGAGAGGAACAGCCGGGGCCACCTGATCGACGTGAGAGAAAGAACAAAGTTGGCTTAAAAAAGCAATGCGATACCATTTGTCCAAAAGACGAGTTCCTTCGATTTAGCAGGATCGGTAGCAGGCCAGAGCCAGAAGAACAGGCTGCGGGATTCGTCGCTTGCGGCAGAAATTGGCAACAAACCCGCCCAAGAAGGACCAGCATCAAAATTAACGTCGGGGATGGTTAAGCCATCAACAAAGAACTTTTGAGCCTGAGGGTTGTTGAATGGAATGGAAGCTCGTCGGTGGATGGAGCCAGAGTTCAGGATGGTACGGAATCGCTCGCTCTGTTGTCTCTGGATTTCCATTGCGGTCTCCAGCCCCTCCATTGCTCCTCCCAGACCCAGGACGGCTGGGATGAGTGCGATAGCCAGGAAGATACGCATGTCTGAGTTTGGAGGATAGGAGCTGTGTGTTTAAATACATTGTCTGTGTGAACGGTCATATTGGGTGACTTGTCATCATAAGGATCTGGATGCAGTGCACGTGTGAAATTCCAGTCTAAAAAAATCTGGGATGATTCTCGTAACGAGTTTGGTGTGATGTCACACCGAGTTGCATTCAACACAATGCAACACAATAATTATCCTGAAGACAAAGACAGAACACTGCTTGCATGTTGTGCAATAGTTCTTTGTGGTAGAATTTTTTCTGAAGTCTCCCTCTAACTTTGATAAGATCCATTAAAAGATAAGCCTAGTGCAACTGTCTATTCCTAAAGAATCTTCGTCACACAACTAGGTTAGCGTGCTTAATTCATTCTATTGGAGACAACATCTGTATATCATATGTGACCTTGATTCGTAACGGAGATATATGGTATAGCACTCTGATAGATATAGGTATCTAGTCTTGGAGAGAGGGTCTGGCGTTTTAGATCACAACATCTGGGAAAGTCTGGGACACCCTGAAACTTGAAATTCATGCTCGGCATCTCGGCATGGAGCAGGCTGAGAAAATCTGAGGTCACTCAGACTGCTTACGGGAAATTTGCTCGTAGTGCGAAACACGGTCTATCTAAAAACATAGTCAGTGTGAACATTGTCTATGCAAAAGTCAGAGTGAACATCAAAAAGATAGTCAGTGTGAAAATGTCGTCTTTTAAAAACATAGTTGTTGCAAAACATTGTCTATCTAAAAACATAGTCAGAGTCAGTCCATGCGATGGCCCCGCAGTCTCTCGCACGCAGACTTCTGTTCCCCCATTCTGCCGCGGTTCCCCCTCTGCTCGCCACCCCAGACATCCCCCACGACCTCCATGCCGAGCTCTACGACCTCATCGCTCTCACCCTCCGCGCCTACGTAAATCCCTGGTGGACACGCATCACCCGCTACGACAAGGACCTCCTTCCTCGCACTGCCCAGTTGCTCACCGTCGTTATCCGTGTTCTCGAATCCCGCATCCTTGCGCTCGACTTGCCTGCCCTCGTCTTCTGCGACGTGCCCAACGTCATCACCCAGCACTACCGCGACTATCGTTACGCCGAGTCCAAGCTCGTCGCTGGAGATGTTGTCTCTCTTCCACTGCTCTTTCATCATCTCCAGCCGCACATTGCCCTGTCCCCGGACGGGACGCTTGATCAGGAGTACTACCGCCAGATTATTGATCGTGTCCTCAGAGTGTGCTTACCCCCCGAGGACTATGCTCCGGACGCTGAGCGCGCCATTGTCTGCGAGGTTCTCGTCAAAATCCTTGTCGACCATGCCATTCTCAAGATCGCCCAGCCTTGGTTTATGCAGTCCATGATTCTTGACTTGCTGGCACACTTCAGTCATTACCAGGTATTTTTTTTCCCCATTTCCTTCCCCCTCCCTCTCATTCCCTCCCTCCTCTTGTAGTCCCCCGAATCGTCCACACAAACCCCTGCCAATTCATTTTCCTTTCACACCTTTATCGTCCTCGTCCTCTCTGCTCTTCAGTCCTTCTCAAGCACCTGTCTCGCGTTAATTCATGCGTATAAGCAGGCTTTGAGTACCATCAAACGCGTCAACCACACCCCTCGCCCTAATACTAATAATTCACTACCACTTCCACAAACTCATCATCAAACTCAACGACCTGCTTCGTCCACAACCAAGGTTTTCCACTACGAGAACTATGCCTCACCCCTCCTCACCCTTTTCTCAGAAGTATTCCTCACTTCCGAGCGACTGGCCGCCACCACCATCATGATGTTCTTTGTCATGATCTCAGCATCTATCCTACCTTTCCTAGACAAATTGCTCCCACATCTATTATATTCCTTCTTATCTCCCGCGTTTATCTTGGATATGGTACGACTCGGTAAACGGAATATGTTCCCAAATGGTTATCCTGGCCCACCATCTAATGATCCCACACCGGAAGAACAAGCCGCTATCCGGCAAAGACTTGCTGAATGGAGAGCGACTGGAAGTCTATGTGTGTGTTTTTCTTAGCGAGTTCTTGCTCCTAATGTGACTCTTCTTTCTTATAGCTCGTTTCATTCCTTTCTTACTGGGTGCAGATCCTGTTCGGACGATCAACGCCGCAATTGATCCTTTAACATGCCAACCATGCAACACCCATCTAATTGTCATCTTGTTCGATCGAATCCTCCTTGGTCTATTCCCAGAACTCATGGGAGAGAACATCGCTACTGATTCTCTAGTAACCGCGACAAACGCAAGTGGCAGCACGATCTTGCACGCCTGTGATAGTAGAAGAGACTTGGATGAGAAGAACCTACAAGGAGGCAAGAGAAGGTCAGCCTCTTCTCCTGGACCTGGCATTGTTAGCGGTGGCGTGTAAATCCGAATGCTGCTGTGCTGAACTTACGCAATGAAAAGCTGCTGCTGTGCCATTCTGTGTTCAAGCATCATACACTATTATGGTTTGTTGCTTCCGAGTGGCCGGATGTGTCATACAGCGATCAACCTACAAAGTCTATTCAAGTACCAACATAGATTTAGGTTTGAGACTACAGAAAGGAAGAGAGAGAGTGAGAGGTTAGGAGTAGCAAACAGGATCTTCGAGGGAAACAAAGGAAAGAGGGCCTTGTACTACTTGGTCAAAGTTCTTTCCTTTCTCAAGAACAAGGGCAGCGAACGCTAATCCGCCACAAATCGAAGGCCTTCTCTAAACGAATCGAACGGGACTTTATTTTTTCAAAGGCTGATTATCGTCAATTTCTCAAATTGGCTATGGACGATAATCGGGTAGGTCTATCTCCCAATATACACACATTATCATTTTATCATCATCTTTTGAATTTGATTACCAGATAGAGCAAGAAACGACGACGATCTCCACCCTTTCTGCTCGAAGTGCCTCCTTTCTCTCTTTCTCTCTCTCCTAGATGGGTTCCCAAATCAACTTACATTATTGATTTCTGAAGAACCGACGTCAAGTGTTCCCGAGTTCTCAATACAAAGATGTCTAGACATGATGATGTATATACTTTTACCCGCGGACTTTTTGTTAGTGCATATAGATTTGTGACGAGTTCAGGGGCGAACCCTGTAGCTGTTGATGATGATCTACCTACCTCAGCCCCCAACTAGATCACAATGAAAGCTGTCACCGGCTATCGCATTGATATTCTAAATCTTACTTTTGTTCAAGGGAGAACTTCGTCCCACTCTCAAAGATGTTCTCCCCCTGAAAGTGCATTTACCTACCCCTGTGTGTGTCAGCTCGAAGGCGATCGTGGCCTTCGACGTCGTTCATTTCCAGGAAAGAAAACCTCAGGCCCCATCATTACCGAATCGGGATTACAATCTTATTATTACAGTCTTTCATCAAATAATTTCAAAGCAGGATTTTTTTTGTTTTGGCAGTCAGATAATGAGAGATCAAGTACAACCAGATACAAGGACGAGAACTGTAAACCAAACAATGCGGGCTACTGAATCAGAATACTGTCCAATAAAGCTAGATGTATAGTTACGTCTGTTGGAGCCCCTAGTATCAATACACAGAGACAGGGAATCCTAAAATACACTGCCCAAGGGTCTAGTCCACGAAAAAAAAGAACGCAAGGAACCGGATATAAAGCACTGATAAAAGCAACCTAGAAAACAAGATAGCGACGAGTGCCAATAGCAAAGCTACAGGTTGAGACCAAAGTCCATACCAACAAAAAAAAAGTCAAGATGGATGAGCTAGATGGTAACGATACAAGAGAGGAGAAAGATACGTAAAATTTCGTGACAGAATCATGTCATGAAGAAAGGAGATGTGTCGGTGGTATATATGATGATCCTCTCGATAGAGGCCGCTAGTTGTCAGGGGCAGAGCTCGTCCTGACGAGACCAAGTTTTCCCCTCTCGAGGCGGACGACATATCCGTCCAAGTTTTCCAATTCCATATTGTTAATAGCATATTCCGAGTGAATAACACGCCTTGCGTTTATCTTGTGCAATACCATTTTAGTTTCAGTGGCTTTCTCAGTGTCAGATCCAGAATCTTCATCACAGGAGGGGCAGAGACAATTGACATCCAAGGTCTTTTCGAGGACATCGGGGTCCATGATAGGGGTGCTGACGTCAAGAAGGCTATGAGGAAGGCCATCCATAGACGAAGCGCGCTGGTGGTCCTCTGGCACTGTCGGATCAAATAGTTTGACGCAGAAGTCGAGTGACTTCTGAAGTTCGCTTTCACAAAGACGGGCACCCATTTCGGATGCACCTTGGATGACTGGGTGGAGTGGTTAACAAGGCCATTCATCGGGACCCGGTAAGCGGACAAACCTGGGCGAAGGTATGCAAAGGCACGGTCATAATTATCCTCGTCGATGTCAGAGAGAATGTCGTCTGTCTGAGATCTGATCTGCTTGTATGCGCTGAGAACAACGACTTGGAACCTTGTATATCATCAGCATCAATAGACTGGATCGCAGGACGTGCCACTGACCTGGTATAGCTTGTTGCCACCCTTTGAGTATGCCAGGAAGCGGCAAGAGCTTCTGAACAGTTGCCACGGATTGAAGCGCAGATCGTCGCAGCAGCCGAGAGTGCTGAAGTCATGGCAAGATGGACACCACTTGAGAAAAAAGGGTCAATGAATGCTTTTGTCAAGTGTCAGTGTGTGTGTATGGTGGGACCCTCATGGGCAAAAGTGCTGACCTCCGGCATCTCCAACGATTCTGTAATTTGGGCCCGCATAGGAAGGTGCTGAGTAGCTAAAATCACTGGCAGATTTGACGCTGCCTGCGACGAGCATCCCTTTTCCAATGAGCTTGACGACACCCGGTGCCAAGTTGAGATTAGCAAGATAACGGGCGGGTAGAGCAGCGGTGGAACCTGCTTTGGCATTGTAAACCTTTTGGTTGACGACGATGCCAACCGAGGTGGAGCCATTGTGAAGGGGAATGAACCAAGCCCACCCCGACTCGTCTAAAAAGGATATATGAGTAAAAAAATAACATATGCTGATAGGGGATTTACCTGTCAAGGCTTCAAACCACGGCGCACCACTGCGCTGCGTCCCTTGGCCGTAGCTTTCTACCTCCTTCCAGTAGCCCCACACCGCTATGTTCTTAAGTGATGCATTAAACCGCCGGTTGTGCAGATACCGCGTCGACATCAGTCCTGCCCGTCCAGAGGCATCAATGACATGCGTAAACGCCGTTGTGCCTTGGACAGCTCCACCGCTGGTGTGGACCGATTCCTCGGCACTGCCGAATCGACGGAGAATTCTTGCAAAGGTGGACGTTGTTGGCGACGCTGGAGGAGAAGGCAGGCCTTGAGGTGGAGTATGAGTCCAGGAAACAGAAACAGGTCGTTCTGGATCTGAGGGATCGAAGTGGACGGCATCGACCTTGGTCTGCTCATACACTGCTGCACCTGACGCACGAGCATGATTGAGGAGCAGTTGGTCAAATTCAGACCGAACCTCAAGCAAGGTCGGTACACTTAGTCTTAAATATATGATATGGTACTCACGACATTCCAGGCATTGTTGTTGTGTCCGAGTGCAACAAAATCAGTGTCTACAACAAGTCTGAGTATCTCCAGGTACAGCCAACGAGCCAAGATCACTTACATCCTTCACGCTTAAACTGATTGAATTTGATTGCAGAGCCCGGCTAACTTCCCGTCAAGGCCCTGCAGTGCGAATCCTAGGACGGGAAAAACGCACCTTGCGCACGAATCCGTAGCTGGCCAGTTTATCCTCCGCACCGATGAAGCGGAGGTAGTGTCGCACGGATGGGATGAGACTCTCCCCAATGTGATACCTGAATGCCGTGAGCAGAAATGCTCTTACTGGAGTATATTTTATTTACCTTGGAAACTTTGAAGCTTCCAGGAGAGTGACGTTAATGCCTTCGCGAGCGAGGGCAGAGGCAGCATAGGACCCCGCTGGTCCACCGCCAATAACAAGGACTTGTGTATGCTGTAAAGGGGTGAGTCTGTGTGAGGCAGAAGTAAAATGCAATGCACCTTGGGTGGCACGGAGGAGGTAGCCATGAAGGAGAAGGAAGAAAGGATAGGGACTGTGGACGAGAGAGCCGGTCTTTATAGCGGTGAAATAGATCAAGAATAGCGAGTGACGCAGAGGGCAAGAGATTTGCTCATTCCATCCCGTCGTTAAGACCGGCGCTGTCCGAGGCATCCTCTTCTCGATCTTCGTGTCCTGCGATCAAGCATATACAATCCCAAAAAAGCTCACCGTCGGCGGCTCTATCGCCATATATACGCTCTAGAATGGACCTCCTTTTCCTCGGATTCCATTGTCCAGCTTTGCACCTATCTACTGTTCGTTTCCCAAGCAACTCTTCTAGAAATCCCCCCTTTGTACGTGACCCCGGTTACAAATAAATAAGTAATTCGGTAAAATCTTCTCCAGCTCTTTTCGTATCGGCACGTGGTCCTGATGACAACCAAAGTGCCATGGTCGAGAGCTCAGAAGAACTTCCAAATCGTCCAACTATGATCGAGTTCCACGCGAGATGCTCTACCCGTCGTTCCGGCCAGATTCACATTTTCTTTGTCCAAAGGTGTCCATGACACAGCGATGAACTGCTAGGTTTTCCAGTGGGTTGTGCTCTAAATAATCATCGGCAGCAGAGGGGTATATTCACATGTGGGGGTCTAAGGCCACAAAGACCACACTATCTTAGCTGTACAAGCGCCAAGACTGAGGTCCATTACATTCCTGTTATAATTAGCCACCAAGGGAGACTTTCTGCTGTAACCCGAATCAGGACAAAAAAACCGTCTGTGCAAGTCTCTCGAAGGTCAAGAAGCACCAAGGCGAGATAAACTCCGGAGGCTGAGACTCAACTTCAGAGTGTCCCAACCTGAGAAGCCTAGTCAATGATCCAAAAACAGAAAACCGAAAGAATAAGAACAGGACGGGAAGAAACATGCAATCCGCGGAGTTGGTGCATGTACAGATGAACATCCATTCAGCGGAGCTTCGTCACCACCGACTCGATGCAGGCAGGAACTGATTGATTTTCCGAGTTGTGCTGTATGACACCTTTGAGTACTTGATTTCAGGTGAGGAACAGTTTCTGCGACTCTCATCAAAAATCGGGACCCTGTAACATGTTTGCTTGTCGATTCGAAAACCATAGCAGGTACCAAGAGCAGACGATGGCCCACCCAGAAGGATGTAACACTGAATCTCTCAAAAAAGAATGTGACTACAAGTGTGACTAAGCCCAAAAACATAGTCTTCGCTTTTCATAATACCAGCACGGATCGACAACTCACACGCGGCGGTAATGAATAGGCTTTCAAGTGGTGTTCGCGAATTCCACATTGGGAACGGCGACGGAGGGAGATGAAAGCCACGCGAAAGCGGACCTGAAGAACGAATCCTACTCGGAATGTTGCCTCGTGTTTCTCTTCCGATTATCCAAGAATTCCAAATTTCCTGCTGACCAAAAACATGGGACGTCATCTGGCCTTCGGCTGCCTTGAAAAGCCCAGAGCCCTGAACGCAATGGGGCAAGACTTGAACGTAAGAGCAGTGATCTCAAGGCTTCTCCCTCATGGAGAGTAGCAGAAAATTTGTCGACCGAGGTCTTATAGGCTGGAACAACGGAACTGAGCCAAAAACATGGTAAGGTTCTCTCGTAGTAACGAGCTATGCCGAGGCATTCTTCCTTGTTGAGGATCCCTGTCTGAGGAGAAGTTTCTGGCTGATGAGCAAAAGCTGCTGAGAACCACTGGACCAACGGTGATTGACAAGACAACTGACAGTGTAGACAGCAAAGAAGCATGTGCTGTGACGTAACGTGAATGTGACGCTGCTTGATCATACGAGCATTCTCGTATGCCCAAGCGCAACAACCTTCGCAAACTCACCCGTATGCCCTCCTTTTTCCACTCTTGCATTTGAGCTTGATTATCCACTAGGATGTGTCCAATACCAAGCAAAAAAGGCAGACGACGATGCCATAGCCGATTTCCCCGAAATACGGCTAGCCTGCATTCTTCTCCTCTCCAAAATCGCCGAAACATCAAAAAATAAGCCTAATAGCCTCCCAAAACACGCTTTTGTTGATTTCCTGGATGTTCTCCTACACGCAGAGCTGTTTCGTCTCAGAGTGGTCGAACAGGTAGACTTGGCTCTGAACACTTGGAACGCGTACTTTACGACAGAGAAACCCGAGGAAACACTTCCTACTGAGGACGCCAGGAAATTTGATGAAATCATCAAAAGGAAAGATGAGTGGCGACTCATTTATTTTAAGATTTTGCAAAAGACGATTGCTCTGGTGTGTCTCCCTTGATCATGGGAGCAATATCATTACTGATGTGTCGAAATAGGATTTGTATTACTTGTCCATCTCTAAACCGTGGTTTGCCTCAGATTTCATGGTCCGGCTACTTGAATACAATCCACACATGTTCAAGTCTACTGATGATCTCAAACCATCTCCTCGTAATTTCATTCGCCTTCTCACACCAGACGAGACGAACCAAATCAAAGACACAACCAAGAAGAGCCTAAAGCATATCGAAGACTCTTGCGAATGGCTGGAAAAAAGCTTTCCCAAGTGTGCTTCCTCAGTGACCTTTGCTTCCGACACTCACACAGATGTAGCGACACTATTGCGGGCCTTTATTCCGAGGAATTCCAGGAAGCTTATCCGCCACCCACTGACATTCAACGCCTGGATAGCTTACTTTACTTTTACCTGAAAAATATTTCCAGGGATTACAAAATGGTCACTACAGTACTCTCTTAACTTCAACCCATAGCTCCCAAGCTGCTGATCCACGATGCCCCCTATACCATCACTAGCATGATGCGAGAATGAATTTATCTAAATGTTTGTAATAATATGACAATATCTATTTCACTCGCCGTCCCAAAGAACCTTCTTGGCATATTCTTGAACATTCGAGACAAGTGAATCTTTAATCTCATTTCCGGCACCTGTAGCGACTTGGAGAATAATTTCGTTGAGACCTGTCGAGCCGAGGATATCAACATGGTCACTCGTATTGGCCCCACCGCGGGGTATTGCTGGGTTCGGCCTGTGAGGGAGCTGAAGGAGCTATAAGCCTAAAGTACTCAGTGAAGCTATAGATTTATCGTAACACACCTCGACGGTTGTAACTTGGATGCCAGCAGGATTCCACCTTTTATATTTCCAGCCCTCCACACACATCGCTCCAAGACTCAGGAGACTCACAGTCCCATCCCCTTCTCCCAATTTTACACCATTCTGCACCTGAAAGAATTTGACATTAGCATCGAGGAGCATGCAGCCGAGTACTTTGGTTACCCCCAACATCTTAGGCATTGTGTACATACTTTTGGAATGGCCTCATCATTGGAATACTCCGAGTCTATCCAGCTTTTTCTTGCAAGAGGGTGATCCAATAGACTCGCATGAGTGTTCGTACATCCATCTGAGGCGGATTCATGACATTCTGAGTCGGTGAAAGGGCCATCGTACTCGTATCCTCTACGAGCATACCTTGAAGACAACATAAGTCTTTGGTCAAGCTCGCTATACAAGACATGAAGGCAACCAATACGAGCGTTCCGTTTCTTTACCGACACCATATATACAGTAGAATTTCATCGAGGGTGCATATGGTAGCCTGAGATAAAGCATTGGTTAGAAAGACGATAGTCCAGATATATGCTCACTGGACTTCGAGAGGATTAGACCACTTCCTTGGGTCGTTTCCATTTTCTTTCAGCTTTTTTTCATTCCTTTCAATCCCAAACGAATAGTTCGTAGCAATCATCTTCTATCTCAGCGAGCCCGAAATCAGCCTGTCTTTGTTCCTCAAATTCTTTTCATTGAGGACCACTCACCTGGAAAGTGGAGGGCGTATGTCGCAAGATCCATTCGCTCGCCTCATCTGCCGTCATATTCGTCGATATCTCCCCCTGAGTTGCAGTTCCAGCGTGATTCTGTCTGAAGGCAATTAGTTGTCCATGACTATGGGTAGCATTGCATTCGTCATCTGGTGCATGGGTGTCATTTCCCCACACTGCGTTACCGCCTTTAATCCACATGCTTGCACTACCTGCCCAACTATGGAAGAGTTTTTGACGTTCCTTGCGAGAAAAGAAACGCTCAAGAACTAAAATGCATACATAGCAAGGGAAGAGGGGAGGAATATACGCGCACCATAGGCTCCTGCAGGGTTCATTTGGACTGTATCTTTCATCTCACCTGAGAGGAAGGCCGCAATCGCTTTGGGCTAAAAGCTTTGGCTGAACACTTTGTCAATCAAAAAAGACAGACCTTGCCTACCACACCCTAGAAGAGCTTAGTTTGGTGACTCAATCTACTGAGATACGTAACAACTCACCAACTGAGGTCCCGCTATCGAGATATATGCTTCAATGTGGTCCTTACGACGGTAGGTCAGATGAAACGGTATTCACGAGGGTGAAAGTCATGCTATGCTGTACCTCAACCCAGTTCGGACCGCCACCACCATATTTAGATGCTTCCACCCACTTGAAGCTAAGCCCGAGGTGATATGTATTGCAGCTTAGTGGAGTGAGATGACTTACAAGTACTAGACCAAGATATCTAGTCAAATGGGAGGAGATTGGGATTGCAAGGAGACGGAAACTGACCAGAACCACCTCAAAAATTGGAATAAATCAGCAGTTTCCGGTTCACGATGGAAAATTACATACTGTTGCCCCCATAGAGTGCGCGGCAACTACAGCTTTGCGCTTTTGCCGCCGCTTAAACAATTCAATCGTTGATTTAAGCTTTGAGAAGTATCCATCACGTTCCTCTAGGTTGTAGAATGACAATCTCCAATCGTAAGGTGCAAGATAAAGGTTGTTTGTGTCATAATTCACGACTGCCAAATTTTGTACAATCTTTGACCTAAGGACATGAGATTGAAGCAGACAACGGGAAAAATTTGACACACCAGATCCAGTACCCTTGAATGAAGACACTGGCAGCATCTATCCCTTCAGCGGCACGGATTTTTACATCCGGTGGGTCAAGTCCAGTAACAGGATCCAACATCATCGCAGCTATCCATTTCTCCTTGTTAAATGTCACTTGAGAAATCATGTTAAACCCGCCCCATAATTTTTCACGGAAGAAGGTACGATAATCCGGCGACGTCGACCAGGACTCCAGTCCCTGACGGCTGAAATGAGTTCTTTTCGGCGTAGACCAGAAAGCGCAAAGCACGGCATACCGTAGAAATAATACCAGGAATCAGTATTACAGGATATTCTGCGTCTAGACCTCTAGCTTTGAAGTTTTCCCCGACCTGAAACTCGCGTCCATCGTTGTTGAACTTCCAGACTTCGGGTATACTACTGCGTATTCGTTTCCATTCCGCTTCGACATGAGAGAAGTCCAAGTCTGGGAGCTGAGGCACACTGACGCCCAGGTCAGACATCATGATAGATACTTGTGTATGAATGTCTTGAAGATCCTCTGGTTCGACAAAGGTAAATCCAAGCAATATTCCAACTGTATATACTTGTATGATACTTGTGTTGTGAAAGCTTGGATCGAAAGAACTCACCCAACAATCCGAGTGGAAAAAGAAAGCGGCCTGTCCTCCACCACGGTCGTTGAGCAGCCCGGCTCGCATCGTGTATCGTCTCGGCTCCTTTTCTTAATTCATCTTTCAGTTTTTGTGCTGTGCTGTTCACCTCCACAGCGCTGGAGAGCCCGACGGTGATATCGTCGTCGCTCTGAGTAGCACGCAGAGATGTTTGGCGTTTTATCAGCGTCATGCGATCCAAGGTGCGTATTTGCGCTGACCGTTCGATGTGGCCGGCTGAGAGGGCACCTTGTTTATTTTGTAAGTATTTTCTACTGACGAGAACGTGACACTCTTGGATCTCCAAGCTCATCGTCTCCTCCGACGACCCCTCCCTTCAACATGCTCCGCAGCAGGTATGTCCAGTGCTGTAGGGTCTTTTCTCGTGCGTACGCGACGGCCACCTCGCCCCATGCTCTCGTCTTTCTCGAACACCGCCAGGGCGTCATTGACTCGGGTTCGCTCTCAGCCCTTACTGCTGCTAGCCAGCTCGGAGGTAAAGTGTCTGCGCTCGTCGTTGGTGCACCCGACCATCTGCCTGCAGTTGTCGAACAGGCAAAAAAGTATGTCCAACATGTCCTATGTGGTCTTGATAGCTGACTATCATGCATCCAGACTCAAGGGACTTTCTACCGTCCTGCACTCAGCTTCACCCCAGTACTCAGTACCTGTGCCAGAAATACTCTCTCCTCTCTTAGAGAAACTTCTCTCTGGCTCTTTTTCCTTCACGCATGTCGCCTCAGCCACTTCGTCCGCTGCAAAATCTCTTTTGCCCCGTGTAGCCGCACGGCTCGACGTCCCTGCTGTTTCTGACATCATCTCACTCAAACACGATGCTGCAAATAATTCCACCGTGTTCACCCGTCCCATCTATGCCGGAAATGCTATTGCGACGGTGCGTGCACCTTCCACTATCCCAATCAAGTTCTTCACCGTCCGATCAACTTCCTTCGCCGCTGCCTCGATTCAACATGACCTCGAAGCTGAAACCCAAGTCGTTGATCCTGTCGATGTTCCTGACTCGCCCACAAAGCACCTCAAGACTACTATCGCTAAATCTGACAGACCTGATCTCGGAGTAGCGTCCCGCGTCGTTTCGGGAGGCCGGGCTCTGAAAAATGCGGAGACATTTGCAGCTACATTGTACCCACTTGCTGACGTCCTTGGAGCCGCAGTTGGTGCCTCCCGTGCTGCAGTAGATGCGGGTTACGCAGACAATTCACTTCAGGTCGGTCAGACTGGTAAAGTCGTGGCTCCAGAGCTTTACATGGCTCTCGGCATCTCTGGGGCCATTCAGCACCTTGCCGGAATGAAGGATTCCAAACTCATCGCTGCTGTGAACAAGGTGAACACTGTCCCCCGATTTTTCCAACCTCGCTTTATCCATGTGCACCCTTCTAACGTTGATTTCATCAGGATCCCGATGCCCCCATCTTTCAAGTTGCTGATGTTGGCCTCGTAGGAGATCTGTTCGAGGTCGTACCTCAACTCATAGAGAAGCTGAAGCAGTAGTTTGACATTATTGTTTCCGTTAGTCAGTACTCTTGGGGCAACTATTACTATTTTAAAGCCATCGGTCCGCCGATCTCACATATATTTGCTTCGAGGCGTAATCTGTGAAATAGGCAGCGGACTCACATGCCGCTGGAATACTTGAATTTGCACCCAAGGCCGTCAGCTTGCACTCTCTCAGACTCAACAAAACTCAATTCGATTGTACTGATTACTACCGTTTGATGGACGTGATGACGATATAATGCGTGCCTCGTAGCGTCTAGCTTACTGAATTAGCCTTTATGCTGGTCATTCCGCGGAATTGTTTCCGCGCTTCACCGCATGCATCTGCTTCGGTGACAGGTTGCTATTAAAACCGATCTGAGAGAAGCGAGAGTAAATTCTATTCCCGCTGGTTGCTGCGTCACTCAATAGCACTAGCATGCTTGACTGAAGTGTACTGGGATCGCTGTTCAAAGTTCTACACTTCGGAGCTGCGCGTTAATTGTTTTGGTAAGGGGTGAAGATCATCTCCTTGTACGCGTTTCGTGTTCGCAACGTAGCCCAGACTCAAACTCATGCTTCCCCTCTGACGCAAGAACAACGAACTTGACGATATACTGAGAGAGGATTGGGTAACTGACGGCATGCTCTCCGGCATTTCGCTCAAAGTCATGACACAATTTGTCTTTGTTGCGGAATTAACTTCTTAGAAGTTAAATTGATGGGAATGACGCCTCCCATATGTTGAGATCGCCGCACGCTCGTTAGATTGACGATCAACATCGTAATATATCGTCCGTCACAAAAGAGGCAAGGCATGTCTTGCCTGGGCACTCAGATGGAAGCATAAACATGCGAAGGGACCTGGGTCGACCAGAGAGATCGATAGACTTTGATGGTTTGCTACAGTATCGCAACGGGCAAACCCATGAGGCTGAACTTGATATTGATGTGCGTGATGAAATGCTCGATAATCGCAAGGTTTTTGATGAGAAATCTTTCGGCGCAAGTGCCAGCATGAGCTCGTTCGATCTCACCAGGGACCTAACCTCAAAAAACTGAATGAGATACTGATGAATTACTAGTATTCATATGATCTATATGGGAATTGTTTTGTTCAAGCCATTGAGCTCCGTTCTAAAAATCGATCAATGCAGGCACAGGGCGGGAAATCATCATAATCAAGTCGGGAATAACACCTTGGTTTGAGAGTTGCGGCTTAGCGAAATGTCTGGGCTTTGCATTCAAGGATATGTAAATTTTCTACAATGTTTCGTCGGTGATAGAGAATATCATTGAGTTAATCTGATAGGCGTGGATAAATGGAGACGTCATCTACTGAACTTCGCGGACACAAGTTTCTGATAAGTTTCTGATGACGTTCATCCATCCAACCAAAGACTTTCAGTCTACTGGGAAGGTCCTCGTTGTTGTACGTACATTCA
>Ga0153993_100209_pt1 | contig 21424 bp, 32 predicted proteins | sample TSNC077MetaG_FD_104706 | JGI IMG/M metagenome (GOLD analysis project Ga0153993, IMG submission 104706) | Attine ant fungus gardens microbial communities from North Carolina, USA - TSNC077 MetaG | ecosystem: Host-associated > Fungi > Mycelium > Unclassified | place: USA: North Carolina, Lumber...
GACTGACATGTACTCGAGATCAATTAGCTTAGCACGGTCGATATCTGCAGCATCGGCAAGAATACAGATAGTCATGCGGGGACGAGGGACATTGGGAAGTCTAAGACACTGGATCAATGAAACCCGGATGGAGGCGAAACGTAGAGGATGACTGACTTGACAATCCCAGAGAAACGTTTGTCACGCTGAGGATCGTAGTTCTTGAGACCAATCTGAAGCTCGACAGTCTCGACGAACTTGCGCTTTTCTTCGCCATTAGAGGCGGCAAGAAGCTCCTTGACGGAACCCCGCACGCTAGACACTGAAAGCTTGCTGGATGAGATATGTCAGCGAAATTGACCAGGACGAAGCTCGATGGTAACAAACCTCATACTTGACGATAAGACTTGCCTTGACTTGACTTGATCTGAATTTCTGAATTTCGTCTGTCCGGTGGCAGAGAAACTGTATAGTTTCATCAACTCGGATCACCCAAGGGTCAGGGTCCCGTTCTTCTTACATCAGCAGATAAAGGTTGGCTATCGCCAGCGATGGCGACGTCGCTCAATTCCGATCCCCCACCGGATGTTCAGGCAGGCATAGTAAACTTGAGTAGTTCAATGACAAAAAGTGGTTTTAATAATTATAATAGAAGCGGAAGACACCGGTCATACGAGACGACTGGGAGGATGATGATGAAGACGAGACTGATGCTATTGGGGATGCTGGAAAGCCAGAGGAGGACCCGAACAACCCTCCGGCAGACACAGATGAGCATATGAACAAGAAGATATGGGAAGCTGCGTGGGTCTAGTCCCCGATATTGGCGTGCTACCTCCATACTTCATGATCAAGTTAGGAACAGCAAAGATATTACCCCAATGCCTACATTATTATCGTCTCGAACAGGCTCAGCCATTTTCCCTCCACCAGCTGTATTTCAGCCTACCATGCACATCCTCAAGCGCCCAGCAAGTTCTTCGCCGTCTCCAGGAAATCAGATGGCATCGTCGTCGTCTGGAGATACTATTCAAGACAGAGAAGCACGATATGCAGCTGCTCGTGAACGAATTTTTGGCTCAGAAAATCCAGAGAAGTCGAAACATCTGCAAAGTAACTGAAGAGCATGGTTCAGAAACCCACAATGTGATGCTTGGAGAAACCTAGTAGTTGTGTTTCGGGAAACAACATGTCTGCCCTGGTGGAAATCATATGTTGGAATACCAAACCGAGGATGTAGTCTTTGTTGTGACTAGTCAAGTTGATTGTTTTAATTTAGGACAAATAACATTAAGTTTATAATCTTACACCTTCCCTCCAAATGATATTTATATTCAATCACATGGATGAGAACGATGATCAATCACTCTCATAGATACAATGTTTGACTATCTGATCAATTACACATCTTTGTAAACGATCAATCATGCCCGCACCGGCTGAATTCCTTGAATATGTTGATTCAAAGGCCGACTCTTTCATCCAACGTTTGAAGACTGCTGTTGAAATCCCAAGGTATAATTCTTTAAAATGGGATAATTACACATGGCTGATATTCGATTAGTGTTAGCGGCGATGCCTCACATCGTTCAGACGTCATTAAGATGGCTAATTTCCTCAAGCAAGAACTTGAAAGTGTGGGAGTAACTACACTGCTTGTTGATATAGGAACTCAGGAAATTGACGGTCAAATATCACCTCTTCCACCTGTCGTACTTGGAAGGATCGGAAATGATAAGAACAAGAAGACTATCCTTGTTTATGGTCATTTCGATGTTCAGCCAGTGAGCAGAGGACGGCTACAAGTTTACCTTGATCTGTGATATCTATCGTAGGCCTTCATAAACGATGGATGGGACACTGAGCCATTCAAGCTGGTTATCGATGAAGCTACTGGGCGGCTGATCGGACGTGGTGCTTCTGATGATAAGGGGCCTGTCCTTGGATGGGTCAATGTATTGCAGTGGCACCACGAGAATAAGAAAGATCTTCCAGTCAATCTCGTGTGCTGCTTTGAAGGTATGGAAGAGAGCGGAAGCGAGGGTCTTGACGAGCTCGTTCAGAAAGAGAGTCTACCGGGAGGTTGGTTCCATGGTGTAGATGCTGTCTGTATTGTATGTGACAACCATTCCACGATCATCCTGTTCTTTGCTAACGTGGTGCAATAGTCCGATAACTATTGGTTGAATACGAGCACGCCAGCCCTCACCTACGGCCTGCGTGGTATCTCATATTACAAGGTCACTGTCTCCGGTCCCGGACGTGACTTACATTCAGGAGCGTTTGGGCGCACGGTTTTTGAGCCAATGACGGATCTCATCTCTATCATGAGCAAGCTCACCGATAACCGGGGAAACATTCTCATCCCTGGTGTTCAGGATCAAGTTCCCCCTCCATCCGATGAAGAGAAGTGGGCTTTATTTCCCATCTCAGGAAAGAATATCATTAATTTGAGGTGTTAATGGCACATAGGAAGATCTATGCCAATTTAAACTATTCGATCCAGGACTTAGAGAAGGCCGCAGGAGGCGAAATCGTACTGTCTACTGACAAGATTCATGTCTTAATGGGGAGGATGCGGGAACCGAGCTTATCAATACATGGAATTGAAGGAGCTTTTAGCGGGGTAGGCGCTAAGACAGTCATTCCTGCAAAGGTGTCGGGAAAGTTTAGCATTCGGTTAGATATTCTTCCTTCTAATGCATCTACGCAATACTCATTTCTTCATGAGTCTTGTTCCGCCTCAGACACCAGAAAACGTCAACCCTCTCGTTGTTGAGTATATTCAGGAGCTATTTAGATCCTTGGACACGAAAAATAAACTCGAGATCGAGTGTTTGCACGGTGGCAAACCTTGGGTTACAGATCCTGACCATTGGAACTTTGAAGCAGCCAAACGGGCTACCGAAGTATGTTGCTGAGTCATCTGTCGCTGTGGTATACTCAACATCCACCATAGTTAGTTTACCAGCAGACTCCTGATCTGACGAGGGAAGGAGGTTCGATCCCCGTCACGCTTACTTTTGCAGAGAATTTGGGTGCGAACGTTCTTCTGCTGCCCATGGGACGTGGCGACGATGGAGCACAGTAGGGTCTCTTACTCGGTAATAACATCAAAGACTGACTGACATCGCACAGTTCGACCAATGAGAAGCTTGACAAGTCGAACTATATCCAGGGGGTGAGCGAATATCTGAGCTAAAGTCTCCTAGCGTCACTGAAGTGCTTCTTCGCCTACCTCATAGACCAAGTTGCTCGGCACGTACCTGTACGAAGTTGCTGTCGCATAACAAAAAGAAGTGAACCAAGATGTCTTACCATTGATATGTGAATCAAAAGTATGATGTGTTCTTTCCGCGGTTCTGCTGTATGTAGTTTGACCAAAAGTATATGAGAGTGTCCTCGCAACTCATCGAGGAAGAATGCAAGAAGTATGCACAATCTGCCATGACTACTGTTGTGACTACTGTATCTTTCTGAGATTGGAAAAAAATCAAGATAGGCCGGTGCCGAGCGGCAGGGTTGATCTCTTGGCCCAGAAGCGGTCTTAATTTGGAGTAGACCCGATCAGGGAAGTTTAGCAGAACAACAAACTCCTCTGTAGTTTCCTACATATACATATACATAATCCTTCTCGCCTTCTTCGTCTCTTTTCATTACCGTCATCATCTCCTTGATTTCTCGCCCTGTCATGTCTCCTGTAAAGGTCACCAAAATTTGCTGCAGTAAGTCTGTCGCCACCCGTTGATTTCAATTGTACTGATTATCTGAATTGAATAGTTGGAGCTGGCTACGTTGGTTTGTCACATTTACCAGCATACATGCGTATATATGCGCTGAGAACATTTTTGGTGACTCATCCCTTCTAGGTGGCCCGACCTGCGCAGTCATCGCGCTTAAATGCCCCCACATCAAGGTTACCATTGTTGACCTGAACAAGACTCGTATCGATGCCTGGAACAGCCCAGATTTTAATCTCCCGATCTACGAGCCGGGTCTAGAGGATGTCGTCCGTCAGGCTCGCGGTCGTAATCTGTTCTTTTCCACCAACGTGGAAGAGGCAGTTGAAGAGGCTCAACTCATCTTTGTCAGTGTAAATACTCCTACGAAGAAAAGTGGTGTTGGTGCTGGTTATGCGGCCGACCTGAAGTGAGTATCTCTTACACCAGGGCTCTCCGTTCAACTTGCAAGGGAATCAACCTAGAACAATATGTATATGCATTCTTTCTGTCCTGACTTCTCTATCAAAAGACTCGGTGACTGACTATGCCTACTTCTTGACAGTTATGTTGAATCTGCTACCCGAAGCATTGCAAAAATTGCTACCAGTTCTAAGATTGTCGTTGAAAAATCTACCGTGCCATGTCGTACCGCCGAGTCCATGCGCACTATCCTCGAGGCCAACTCCAAGCCCAATTGCCGCTTTGACATCCTCTCCAACCCTGAGTTCCTTGCAGAGGGAACGGCTATTAAGGATCTCTTTAGGCCGGATCGGGTCTTGATTGGGTCACTCCAGACTCCTGAAGGTCTCAGTGCATGCGAAAGCCTCACTGAAATTTACGCCAACTGGGTTCCGTAAGTGAACATATCTGGAACTCGCAGATTCTATTTGTTCATTGGGTTGTGTGCTAATAGCAAGGAATGTATTCTCACCGTCGGCCTCTGGTCCTCTGAACTGTCCAAGCTCGCTGCCAATGCCATGCTCGCTCAGCGTATCTCCTCCATCAATGCACTTTCCGCCATCTGCGAATCAACAGGTGCGAACATTGATGAAGTCTCTAATGCTATCGGTTACGATACTCGTATTGGCCCAAAATTCCTAAAGGCGTCCGTCGGATTTGGTGGAAGCTGTTTCCAGAAAGATATCCTAAACCTTGTTTATCTGTCTGAGAGTTGCCATCTCCCTGAAGTTGCTGCATACTGGAGGCAAGTTGTGGAGATGAATGAGTACCAGAAGAGGAGGTTCTCCAAGCGTGTTGTTGACAACCTATTCAACACCATTACTGGCAAGGTTCGGTTAATCGTTTCTCACTAGATGATGTACTGACTCGCGCACCTATAGACGATCGCAGTCCTTGGCTTTTCCTTCAAAGCTGATACAGGTGACACACGCGAATCGGCAGCGATCACCTTGGTCAAAGACTTCCTGTCCGAACGGGCCATGGTCAAGCTTTTTGATCCTCAGGTTCAGCATAACCAGATTTGGATGGACTTGCAAGAAGCTAGTCCCCTTCTTCCCCTTGATCACAGTACGTGTCTCTATTTTTTCAATTAGATACACCATTTCGCTCAGGCTGGATTCAAGTCAAGAAGCACGTTTCAATCGCAGGATCTGCCTCCGAAGCTTGTAAGAACGCCGATGCCATCGTAATTGCGACCGAGTGGAAGGAATTTAAGGAACTTAACTGGATGGATATATACGAAAATATGAACAAGCCTGCCTTCCTTTTCGATGGTCGTTTACTCGTGGATAGCGAGAAATTAACCAAGATTGGTTTCAAGGTCAGCTCTTTTATAATTACAGACACCCATTGTCTTGACGAGTCGATGTTTCTCAAGGTTACCACCATCGGTCGCCCCTCGACTGCCTAGGTCTAATTTTTTAGAGAAACGAGAATTCAGTAGATGAGTTTGAGGACTTTGATTTGACATCGGTTCTAGTAGCTCCTTGTTCAATGTAATGAATTTTTTTGTTGTTGTCAATGCTACCCCGAGAATGCTCTTCACCGGAGAATGTTTCTGTGTCAACTATTCGAACTCTGATAGGAGGGAAGCCATCGTCCAGCGATTTCGTCACTGCCGTATTCGGAGTTCCGAACTTGTGGGAACTGGACTTGGACAATGACCTTGCTGGGCCTTGGCTCTCACAAGGTGCAACTTGGTGTTACCGCAATAGCTGCATCTCTGGCTACGGCTACCTTGTTGATTTCCTACGAGACACTCAAGAGAAGGAAGCGGAGGAAGCATCTTGAAGAAGACATCAAGCAGTCTTTTGCGGAATTTAGTCCAAATTCACACTTACGAACACTCGAAGATCAAGATGGTTCATCATCAAGTAGTCTACCCCTTTCATATGACGAAGAACTCATGCGGGAGCAACTCGCGAGGAACTATGCGTTTTTCAGTGAAGAGGGTATGACCAAAATTCGGAACAGTCGCGTTGTAATCGTGGGTGCCGGTGGTGTCGGAAGCTGGGCAGCTGTAATGCTAGCACGGTCGTGAGTCGCAGTTCTTCTCTTCTCTGTATGCTCTGTATAATGTTTCGATGATGACAGGGGTGTGAGCAAAATTCGGATTATCGACTTTGACCAGGTTACTCTTTCTTCGCTCAACCGTCATGCTACGGCTGGATTGAGTGATGTGGGTACCAAGAAAGTGGAATGTGTTGCAAGAGTGTTGAAGAAAATTTGTGGCTGGGTACAAGTTGAGACCGTGAATGATTTGTGGAAGAAGGAGACTGGAGGTGAATTGTTGGAGGGTGCTGACTGGGTGATAGGTTTGTGTCTCTCAGACTTGTAGTTTTTTTTCTTTGGCTTAGGGATTTGACTTAGATGCTATCGACAACATACAAACAAAAGTTGACTTACTCAAGTATTGTCACGACAACAAGATTAAAGTACGTTCTTGTCTCCCCCTTGCGACTTGTGCTGACCGATTCTTAAGGTGTTCTCATCCATGGGTGCAGGTGCCAAGTGTGATCCAACAAGAATCCAAATAAGCGACATTTCCTCTACTGTCTACGACCCGTTGGCTCGTTCCGTTCGTCGGAGGTTGCGCCTCCTCGACGTCAACAGTGGGATTCCCGTAGTGTACTCTACAGAGGTACCTGGTGATGTGAAGCTGCTTCCTCTACCCGAGGAAGAATTCCGGAAGGGCTCGGTGAAAGAGTTGGGTACTTTTGATGATTTCCGTGTTCGTATTCTACCAGTCCTTGGTATGTGATGTCCTAGTCGGTTTCCTAACGATCCTGACCATCTTCCAGGTCCACTACCCGCGATTTTTGGCCTTAATGCAGCTACTTACATCCTCTGTGAGCTTGCTGAAAGGCCTATTCTTAATCCTTTAGCCATCAAGAACAGGAAGAAATTGTACGAGAGAATGTATCGTGATTTGTTACACCGTGAATCCAAACTCACAGGAGAACAACTCAAGTATGTCATGATGTCGTCTATCCCAGCTCATGTCATGTTCAATCGATTCCCAGTCGACTTCCTATCGACGAAGACGATATTGGACTGATCTTTGACGACCTTTACCGGGGTCGTAGCGCAGTACCGCCTTATGAGATACCTCAGCGGCCAACGATTGTAAGATGGGATTTACGCAAACCACTGACGATTCAAAATTGTGTGGTTTTCGATTTCAAGGATACCGAGAAGCATACGAAAGCATGTTGGAGTCCTACTGGTGACCATGTGGACCCGGGGAGTATATGGGAAGAGACTGTTCAAGATACTGTGAAGCGGAGAGCGGCAGAGGCTAAAAGGATATTAGATTGGGTGATGTAGCTAGTGCGTCTCTCATGATATCTAGAATCACTTATCGGTCTGAATGTCAAGTATTCAATCCTTACACTTACACATGGAACTCTATAGAAAAAGTTTACAAAATTGTGCATTCGCTGGCCCTCGGTGTTTGGGAGTCATCTAAGAAGCTTAGGATGAGATCATCTTGACTTTGTCCTCGATCAGAAAGGGTTTCCTGACTTAACCACTGCAAGGATGACCGGCTCCTGGGCGCGGAACTACCACTTAACAGTGATCAGCCTGACTCCCCCTTCCTGCAGCCCGGTCAAAGAAGGACGATGCTCTACTTCTACTTGAGCTCTTTCTGACAGATTTATTGTTCTTGAGGCCGAACCATCAGAAGTACGGCCTTCTACCTAGGAAAGTCTGCCATCTATTCAGATCACGGCTCTCTCTCTCTCTCGAGTGGTGGAGCGTTGACTTTGGAGCTGCTCATGTCAAGCAACAATAACAAGAAACTTTCATGACAAATAAAGTAAAATGCTAAAGAGCATGAACCCCATCTCACCTTACTTGAACAATTGAGCCTTTTTGCATGTTGGTAGTTCTCCAAAAGTTAGAGGGGTGGGGGAGTGTCCAACTTCAGACAACGGGGTGAAAAATCAAACAAAATGGAAAAAACCCTCGAGTCAAGCTGTTTAGGTATAGCAAGAACGTCTTGGTTTTACAAGCTGATCCTGAGTTTTTGCAACCTGGTCTCAGTCCATATACACGAAAATATCATCTTATCTCTGTGCTTTGTGCACCGTCATTCTAAACTGATCAGAAAGTGTTCGCAGGTTATTGTAATGATTGATATAAATTTCATATAGGGTTATGTAGACTTTTTTCCCTAAATCTATGCTGAACCGCAACTGAGTGTCTTGTCAATTGAAATAATGCCATATCTTACACGACAGATAACATAAAAGAAATACAATGATGCACAAAAAAATAAAACATACAGATTTCATGATAATGAAACAGAACCCTAAAACTAAACAAGTCATGATTTGACGTGAAATAAATAAGATACATGAAGCGCCAGGGATGCTACTACATTCATGTCAAATGAACGATCATCCGGCGCTGCGAACTGAATACTGCAGCAGTCATAAGTGCTCCAATCAGGAATCCAGCAGCGAAACGAGCCGCGGTCTCGAGCATTCCCCTCCGTTCAGGAATCGCCTGGCGGATGGAGCTCATTTGAGTATAATCAGGCTCGAGAGGCCCGGAAAAAATTCCAGAGACGGGGCGGGGAGGGAGGTATTCTGATCCTTCTTCTTCCGAATATGAAACCGTGGCTGTTGGAAGTGGTGCAGTAATCAGTGTAGACGAGCCACTGGACGCAGTTTCAGTCTTCAAAACCGAATTCTGAAAATTTTGAAGATCCTTCGAATATGAGCTGTCTTGGTCGACCTGCGTGTGGTCATCTGAACCTAAATCTAGGTCACTAACTTGAGAGGCCATCGTCCATGAGTCATGATCATCTGTGATCAACGCCGAGGATGACACCACGTTCCTGGACAGATGTCCTGGATCAATAACAATGTCCTGCAAAGGAGAGAGAGGTAAAGGGATCTCCTGAGGCTGCAATTCCTGTAAAACAAAGTTTCGAAGACAGGCAAGCGGCGCAGCTGGTACGATTGAACCAACCCTAGAAGTAGTAAGATTGGTGGAAGAGGAAAGATCGACGAGGGCTGTTTGGAACGGTTGTATCGATTGATCTGCCAGGGCGTTGAACGAGAAAGCGGTTACAACGCTCAGAGGTGAATCTGGTACTTCGCGACTCGTTGTTCCCTGAGATTCAACCGCTGAATTCAGGGATGAGTTGATAGTCCCATCCTGAGTCTCAGTAATCCGGTTGATAGTTCTAGAGATAGATGATGGGAAGGAAGAAGACTTGGGTGTATCGGGGGGTGTAAGAGGGGTTTGAATCCTTGCACCAGTCGAGCTGACGCGAGCTGGAGGAGATACCGAACCCCTGATTGATGGAGAAAAGGCAGGAGCAGTTGGATCAATGAGAATTATGGGCTTGGGTTTTCCAGGTTGATTTGATTTGTCCATGGAATTAAATTTGACCTCATATTCTCTCACCACCTCACACAATTCGGTAACTATTCCTTGAAGTCGAGATACTTCTTCTTGATCCTGATGTTTGTGTTCTTCGCGTAGCTCCTGACAAAGTGTCACAGCCATAGCATAGGTGAGGCTATAGATTTCAGGATGTTCACTTGTCCACTCGTGCCCAGGCCACTGAGCGATGAGGAAAGCAAGGTTTGATAGCGTTCGGACAGCTAGATCGGCATCCACACCAGCTGTTTGATGGAACCACGGACGCAAAAAGGCCAACGATAGAGCAAAGGATCGAGCTGTGGAATCAGCCAATCGTGCTTCTGTACTGAGACAATGGAAACGATTCGACATGTCGCGACAAAATTGTCGGTAACTCAACTTCTTTTCAGTGTAGTCCCACCCAAGTCCTGTTAGAGGATTCTTGACGTCGATTCTATTGAAACTTGGCTTGAGAAAATAAGAGGGTAGATGTCGCAGAATTGAAAGAAGTGGAATCGAAGCGAGTACAGCCGTCCTAGGTATTGAACCACGCACAAGGACTGATTGGGACTCGTCTGAAAATCGATGCCATTTCCAGTGATCTTTGTTCCTCCTGCAGTCAAAATCTCTGTTAAATGACACTATCCCCGTGCGATAAAAAACAAAGCGAAATGGGGACTTACTGGGTTGGTGAGCTGAGCTCAAGGAGCTCTATTGCTGTCGCGGCTTGATCTGCGATGGCTCGTCCGTCAATGATGGCCACTTCTACATCCTTCTTGACACCATGGTGAAATCGACGCACAGCATCCCAGATACACCACGCGAAAGATAAAGATGTAGATATAAAAGGTGAAGTAACCCTCGTTGTCCAATCCATATGGTTTGCAACATCGGTGTAGTCTACATTGCATTCATTGATGAAATGTTGATGATTCCTAATCTCCACCGGTGAGCGAGCATATTTGTCGTTATATTTGGGTGCAACGAAGTATGGATCAGTTTTATCGAATAAAGGGAAACGTTCCTTGGGTGTATATACACGAAAGAGATAAGGATTCTGTGCTAGTAAAGATTGAAGCTTGGTGTCAGAGTGAAATCCATGCTGTGGGAGGATCCCACTCCCCGAGGCATACGTCGACGATTGAGTAGTCATTAGCAAAAAAAGTTGATTTGGATCAAGAATCGATTCTTGCGGCTTTTTGAAGCTCAGTTGGAGCACTTCTCATGCGACCTCGAGTGTAGCTGATATGAAGGGGCTACTCGTTTGCGAGGTTCATATGGTCCGTCAGTCAACACGTGTCGTCGGCGAGGTTTGAGTTCAATCATATTGTATATTTGTCAAAGAGAGTCCGACTGATCAATCATGGTCCAGCGGCTGGGTTGGGGGTATTGTGAATTGAATAGTGAATAGCTTCATAGAATCGAGTTCCTTGAGTTCAGCAAGGCTCTCACTGTCAACGCAGCAGGGGATCTTCATCGAAGAGAATCAGTAATCATTGAATATATGAAAATATCTCATGCACATGGTCAGAGCATGATGATGCTTATTTTTGGCGCACACAAGGCAAATATTACGTAAAGGAGGATCGGCGTTTTCTTGCGGGCTGGGCTCATTGTTTTTCGTTCTGTGATCGGTCTGGACTTTGAATCGCACCTCATTAACGCAGTTGGATATTATTTTTTTGGAGAGTTCTTGTTTACACCTTCATTGACGGCATGTTACTCATAATGTCGTCTCATGTTCGCCCTTCACTACTGGCCCTGAGACAACCCGAGACCCACCGGTAGTTTTCAATCGATAATACTTGCATGCGTTCGGACACAAGCGATTTTCGAAAAGCCAATCTAGATCTGAAGGCAACCATGGGCATCTACGTACGATTGTGACAGACTTCCTGTCAATCTGCGCTCCATTATCCGCCGTTCTAATATCTTCTTCTTCCAAAGGAAGTCTGCCAAAATAAATGGAGCGCGTCTCTCACCCCAAGCGCACACAAAAGAAGTTGAGCAGAGAGTATTATAGTAAACATATCGGGTAAGCTTTTGTGACACCAATTGATTCTTAGCCTCCAGAAGTCTACACCCACAACTCCACACAGAGCTACTTCATCGGAACTTGATACACCAACGGTGATATATGAGGAAAAGACCCCTGGCTCACAATGTCAAATATCCTCGCAGTCAATGACCTTGTCCCATACTCTATTCTAGCACTTGCTCCCCTCCTTCATATTAGCACAGTGGGGTGCCATTCTGCGGGAATGTTCCACCTCGTTCGACATCTTTATGATGTTCCATCTAAACTGAGCCAAAAGTTTTGAAAACTTCATCCGCTCACTTCCAGAAAACTGTAGTTTATATACAATACCCGCGACCACCTTCCCTGTTTGACGGGTCTGCTTTGACCGCCCAACCTGGTACTTTCCTTTTCCATGCAACAAAACCATCTGATCATGTAAATATTAATATAGTAAATTTAGCTACTTAAATTAGAGCTACGCAGATATACAGTCACCTACCACGTTATCCAATGTTTCAGAGTTTTTGATCAGACCCTTCAACGGGTCTACACCCAGCCAATTTCCAGGTCTATAATAGGAGGAAGCCATATGTCGGAGGCGCCGTATTTCTAATCACACTTATTCAATAACGTCTTCCAGCCCGATTCCCAAAATGGTAGTAGAATACAGAATCAATCCTTCTCCTATCTCATTCAACATATACATACTGTAACTTACCTAAACTCTCAAAAGTACAAAAAAAAATTCAATCTGACTGTGTTCGCCCACTCAATGACGATGGTGACGAAGAAGGTGGTGGTGGTGGGGGTGGGGGAGGTGTGGTTTCTTCAATTGTGATTCCAGCCTTGGTGACGACCTCTGGCGGTAGACATTTCAAGAACGTTCGGTTGTTCTCCTCCACGATTTCCTGTTGGAGAGAGAGGGAAAGAAAGAGAAAGAGAGTTAGCTTTCCATTCACAGTCACAAGGACAGACTGACAGTGAAAATTCGAGGCCACTGAGGCATGACAAGATCTTCTTTCTCAAGATGACGACTGTATATTAGCATGTATGGGCCAGCACCCAGGTGCAGGCCCGTCGGATCAGAAAATACGGTTTCTTCTGGGACCTGATGTCTTCAGTTCTGCGAACTATGAATAGATGAAAAGAAGCGCACCTCCACTACCTCATAGTCAACGGTTTTCCACCAGGTTCCATCATTATCTTGAACGTATGAATAAATTTGTTTCCTCCCTGGGAGCCCCGTGTGCATGAGAACAGCACGAAGATCATACTAGAATATTTTAATCGTCTAATTAGACAGCTAGCCGATCATTAACTCGAATAGACGTACTTGATGTTGCCGCAACTCCGGAATGTCGTAAATGACAGCTACGTGTTCTCGAAGCTCTTCAATCCTATGATTAATGGCTTGAAATAGAAAATGAACACAAGATTCTGAAACACCATCCACCAATACACTTGCCTTGGACCTTCATAGACAAACTCGCCACAATACTTTGTAGCTTGATTTTCATGCATTTCAAGGTCTCTGCACGCTCGTGGTCATCATCAACCTGGGCCACGTTTTCGTAATAATGGAGAGTTGCTTCAAGGTCCTTGATAATATCTCGGTTCTGATTGCAAGTTTGAGTTGCGAATTATTGAAGTATAAACTCATACATTATGTCGTGTCAAGCCTTCCTTCACCCTGGACAGCTCGGAAATTTCGCCCAGCATCTCTCGTTCAGATATTCGGATTTTATTAGCCAGTTCCAGGTTGCTTAGCAGGAACTGGTCTAGATAGAGAGACTTTGGAAAGACAAAGGGATCTGGGCTGTATTTCCCGGACTGATTCACAAGACGTTGCAGCTGGAAGCAAAACACGTCAGAGGGCTCGATGATGACCTCATGAATAGATCCGGCAACTGTCCAAGTGGAAAGTAAACCCGAGAGGCAGGAGACGAGATCAGAGGGGATATTTTCGTTGCCGTACTCGAGTGGAACGACATGATTGTCTCTGGGGTACCGCTTTCCCTGAGGCATGCGATGATGCAACTCGACTTGGCCATGACTGAAATACATCAACCGAGGGCTAGAGAACGAGTGTATGAGGGGAGTCAGAGATGAGAAAGAATGTTCTTCACTGTTGATCATCGACATCCTGGGCTTTCAAATGGGATTCAATGACGTCTGCCATGATCTTGGCGAATTCTAAGTAGACGAGGGTGATACTCGAGGCAGAGAAGAAAAGTAGAGCTTACCCGAAGTGCTGTGACCGATTGAGTTGTTGTCTGCCTGAGGTTGGGCCATGAGTGACAGGAGAGCTTGAGAGTCGATGATGGTGGCGAGTTGAGCCAGGTCAAGGTTCACGAAGATCTCGACCAAGTTCCATACGGCACATTCTGCATAAGGATTGTTAGGTGTTACTGGGACGAGTATGCGGAGCTTGCCTGGAGAATCCCTCAGGACGTTCTGATGGAGTCGGGGAAGGACGACGCTAGCTACACGATTTCTGACCTGGGGAACTGAGAAGAGTGCATGAATGAACTAGGAAAATGAGAGATGAGGACAAAGAGTGGAGAGGTAAATGAAGCACACCAGGGCGGCATATGCCAACAAGGGATTGTCGGATCTGAAGGCGACTGGCCTGGGGAGGATGAGCAGAATAATAATGATGAGCGGGACAGCTCACCTTCCGAACTGACGGAGATTATCGACGGGCACAAAGTCCGAGTCATGGTTGATTGATGCAAAATCTTCCAGGCTCGCCTGGATCGCGTCACTGTATGACTTGTCGTTGTATGACTTTTCATTGTATGACTTGTCTTTGTATGACTTTTCATTATATGAATTGTCTTTGTATGACTTGTCGTTGTGCTATAATCCCAGCGTCAGCTTGCATCTTGTCACATTCACATTCGTACTTTCGTCCCTATCCCCGAGTCTCCCTCCAGTGACATCGCCATGGCTCGTTGCAGTTCGTCATCTGACCCCGTAAGATCAATCACCGGCTGTACACGCTGTCCAATGTCTTGCGAGTACGCTGCAGCAGACTCGCCGCATTCCCAATTGTAATCTTCTCCCCGGTCTCCATTCACTATCGCATCGGCCGCCCTCTCAACATTACCCTTGTGTTTGCGGTAAACACGCAGTGCTTCCGTTCGTTTCACCGAATCACCCATCATCTCAAGCAGGAAGTCGACCTGTCCACTTTCTTCCGAGGTCTCCTGGGGTATATACGGTATTATTTGCATCTTTCCTCGGTCCTGCCAAATGCGTCGATAACTGTACGAGACGTTGGCACAAAATCGTAATCACCCAGTTTGATAACACAGCCGCGTGACAGTCGCTGACGTATGAGACAACCGCCCTCTCCGCCCTTACATTTGAAAACTATCTACACTAATTAACCTTGACTCTCGTATGAGTTACTTTTATGCTTCGGTACAAAAACCCAGGACTCAGGGGCTCGCCCCAGAAACATCTCAGAGATCTTGATCCAGTCTCTACTATCTCCACTCGAAAGCAGAGTTTCTGCCCACCGTTAGCCTCTTCAATAAGGTTACATATCCACTCACCAAGGTCACTGCGAGCACTGAAAGCTGGAGCTCGATCATTGATTCGTCCGGGTAGATGCTCCAGTAATCCAATGGGGATGTAACGGTACTGGAAGGACAATGCTTCGCACAAATACCGCCTCGTCGTGTTCACACCGGTAGTGTCTGAGCCGAAATGACTAGAAAAAGTCAGATATCGAGGGACTCTGACCCAGCAGACAACGCACTTCAAACCATAATTCACATACTGAAATTCATACATGTCATTCTAAGTCATCACTTCTCAGATTCAAATCCTACTCACATCTCGTATGAGGTCTAATCGTTCTCGAGCACTGATGTCCCACTCCCGACGCTCTTTGATTTCGGTGAAAATCCATGGCTTGATAAGTGCTCCTCGGCCCACCATAATCCCATCAACTTTACCGCATTCCAGTTTTTCGTAATAGTCTTGAGCTGAAAAACAATCTCCTCCTCCGAAGATGGGTATTGGGCAAACTTGAACAACTGTCAGCAAAGGGAAAATAATCCCGAAGCTTCCACGCACGATCTTCTTTTTCCTCCTGGGCTCTGACTGCTTCAACACACTGCCTGATGTAGTCCCAGTCTGCGAGACGGGTGTAACGTTGTTGTCGAGTTCTCCCATGTAACTGTCGAACATGAGTAAAAAAAACTTTCAAACAAACTAGAATAATGCCTCACTGTCAAACAAGATGCACCCCAGTCCGCAACTCGAGGCATGAGCTTGTGAGCCGTATTTTTCCCCTCCTTGACTCCAGTTCTCAGTTTCACTGTCACAGGAATCTCTCCGAGAACCTTGTTCATTCCAACAACGATTCTGCCCAGTTTAGCGGGGGCATCAATAACTACATTCTCCATCATTCAATCAATTAAAGGATAGACATATAGAGGAGACATACGCGCCGATCCGCTCCCTTGTTTGAATACGAGATCAATAGGGCAACCACAATTCACGTCGACAAAATCTACGCCCCCCGCTAGCTCCTTGGCAATGACCTCCGCAGTGGGTACCAAATTGGCAGGTTTGCTTCCTGCCACCTGGATGCCAAAGATTCTTTCCGAAGGATGCCTGCGCACTAACGACCACTCCTCTTTTGATCCAGCCAAAAACGAGTTGGCGAGACCCACTGCATCATTGTAAGTGTTATCCATTAAATACAACTAGGTCTTCTTACTCTCGCCACATGTGATGTCTGCACCGAGAGTCACGCATAGCCTCCGAAACGGCTGAGTGATTACTGTCAGACAAAAGCTACTCTGAGTGATATCACAACGTACGAGATTCCCAACGGTCGTTAACGGGGCGAGATCTAAAGGCTCTCCTTGAAAAAGAGTTTTTATCATGAAACACTTGACTCACATGTTTTTCCTGTCCAATTTAATCTTTTCTTCTCGCGAAATCGTATTGGAACATCAGTGGTCGATTCCAACTGGTGAGAATTCCCCGTTCTGGCCATGATGAGTTCATCGACTTGCGGAAACATAGAATCAGGCGCAGAAACAGTCACAACGTCAGAGGCTTGTTCTGGTTCTGTTACCACCACTGAATCATTTTGAAGGACTGAGCTCTGGGTTTCACCGTGCTTTTCGGAGTCCTTCAATTCTTCTAGGTAGGTTTTGGCCAATGAGAAGGGATACTATGCATTGAATTGAGTGGTTGAGCTTCGATGCGCATATATCAACCCTGACTTTTTTCGTTCGCAAAGAATTCAATAAGTCGCCGCTCGCAAAATTGAGTTCGTTCGCAGTGAGGGCAGCTCTTGCTTTTTTGTCCTCATCTCCTATAATTGTAACACTTGTTCCATCTATACGAGCATGGGCCCCGAGAAACCTACACTTGAAACCGTATCTGAAAATGTTAGGGGAAAACGGGTGGAATTTTGTTATCAATGGACCTTTCCTCGTTCCACGAAAACGATACCACGCACTAACCTGCATTCACCGGTTTCGGCGAAGATGGGACAGATAGTGCTCCGGTCTATGGAAGGATGATCCACATGCTGCTCTCTGACTGGCATGTCAATTTCAACAAAGGGAGCATTATCTGAAATCTCTGAGGACTCCAAAACTCGAATATCGTGTGTTTTCGCAGCAAGATAGGCAGGAATGTCATGAGAGAATTTACAATTCCTAAACGAAGCATAAAAAAATCAAAAAAATCATTTTCCCCCCTCCTCATCAACACATACTGCCAAGCAAGAAAACGGGAAGGGGGTGAAGAGACAGGACTCACTCGCCATATTCACAAATTGATTCATTCGCAATCTTCCAACACAAATCTACCTCATCTCTTACTTTCCCAAATCTTCGACCCTTATTCGCTCCTCGAGTAGCTTTCTTCTCCTCCTTCGACATATGCTTCCTCTGTGGACCCGTGCTTGGCGAATATCCATACTGGCGATGAGATTGGCGTGAAACTTGGGTCGTCGATCCCTCTGCCGCATCATCATCAGGAAGGTTCTGCGTTGTATACGAGATCAGGAATCTGAAAAAAATCAGAAAACGATTTATGTCGTCGCAGACTTGTGAAAATGAGTACTCTGTTTTGATGGGAGCCGTTCCAGGTGGACAGATTAAGGGTGCAGTATCTGCGCTTTCCACTGCCATAACAGTAAGGTTAAGTTTGACCTTAATCTTATTGGGAAATTGTATAATATACATATTTATTTATTTCATCAACCGAATCATTCTATCGGGTGTACATCCGTTACGAAAAACTCAAACTCAGTGATCGATGAGAGTATTCGGTGTACTTTTTAGAAACAGGGGTTTATGGTCCGTGCGCACGTAGTCGTCAGGTATGGCACGAGTCAGACACATTGTCTTTCAGGAAACCCCCTTTAGATCTGTCAATGCATTCTCAAATATTGATAGTGCAGGTAACGTCGGAACAGAGTAAAGTGGATATCAGAATCACTAGGATCCAGATAAGTTGATAGTGAGCACATATACTACGTACCTAGGATCCAGATAAGAAAGCTGGATCCTAAGGAAGAGGATACACGATATTTACACTAAGAGTAATGCAGGCACGTATCTATGGTGTAGTGTAGACAATAAGATATCAACAACAACGTACTTACAATGACCCTATTTAAGACAATAGAAAGACAAGTCAACTCATTCTTAACAAATACAACAACTTGCTGACTAGACGACCTTGTTTCGACATGCATGACCCGTAAGTCCGAGCAAGGACTCTCATCAACTTGTTGACTTGGGCTTGCAGACAGCATATCCCTCTCGATTTCGGTAAAACAACACTTCACCTGTAGGTATAGACACAATATCAGCTGTTGCCTGGGCGTTCGGTAGTAGCAAGGAACCAACCATCATCCTCAACAAATTGACAGAAATTGTAACTGTGCCAAAGTGCCTTGAAGGCAGGCGTATCGTCATACACGTAATACTCGCCAAGAAATGCTTCCAAGTACTTGGTCGCTCCAGGAGTGTGATAAAATGGTATTTTTGGGAAAAACTGTGAACGGATTGAGCCTACCATAGATGGTTGAGGAGCAACAAGAAAAACTGACATGGTGTATGACGTGATAATGAGCGACATAATGCAAAAAGAATTTTCCTTGCCAACCAAGAATTGGCCTATCTACAGTTGCAGCAGCACCTCGCTGGAAGTTCCACTCCGTTCCACGATAGTGGGGAATAACAGGGTCTGTATGATGTAGATATGTGATCATGATGACTGAGACCTAGGTTGAGCTACGAATGTATGAAAGGGCAGACGGTGACCTACACCAGTGAGAGACGAAGAGCCACGGAATGCCATAGTACTTGAGTACATTTGCGAAGCCAAAGTGTTTGACTGCATACATGACCGCACAAACCATGAATGCTATCCCAGCATTGGACATGAGAACGGCATTTCGCTGCGAGGGCAGAAATAAAATAGAACTTGCTATCGCGCCCAACATAGGTGAATCGACGAGGGTCAGGCTTGTGTTGCGAATTCACACTCACAATCAAAATGATTAGTCCACTTGGGATATGCTTTCTGTCCCGACACATTGAACACTACGGAGTTTGGTCACACCAAGTCAATTACGGGAACTGGTGAGATGATATACGACTTACGGAGATAGGCAGGAAACGCTAATAGTTGTTGTCGGATCAATATGAATAGGGTATAAATCGGTGTATCACCAAAAATCTCGTCATAGTCAAGCCTAGGATCACCTTCTTTAGGCAGCCCCAGATCAGAGCGAGTTTTAGGGACATATACTTCGTCCTTCTCCATGGAGCCATGATTACGATGATGGCGGTGGTGGGAAATCCTCCAGCTAAAGTATGGAGTCCACAGGAAAGTATGCGTCAGCTGACGATGGGACAACGTCAATCAAATGTATGTCGTTGCAAGAAACAATGCAGTACAAAACCAACAAAGTCGTTGACGGGCTTGTAATCAGAAAAGGCGCCGTGTCCGCACTGAAGGGGAAAATATTAGCTCCTTGGTCTGAAAACACAAAACCAGTAAATCGACTGGCAAATTACCTCATGTCCGATGACCCAAATGCCAGTGAATATCAATCCTTGAAACCACCAGCTTGAGAAAACTTTTGAGTAATTATAGTCGGAGTCTTAGCCATGGGACCTACTAAGTACCCCAAGCGAGCCACCTAATGACCTCTGAAAACAAGCAGAGGGTAACAGAAATTCCCGTTGTTTTTGTTTGTCCGAACAAGGGATCAATTCGAAGAGCGAGAGACCAGGCAGCGATGGCGAGAAAGAAGTCACGGGTGAGGAAGTATAGGCCTTTGCGTATATCCCGCACAAAGTATTTTGCAGGAATGGCTGCCCTAATCTCTTCCAACGTCCTTGACGACATCACGCCTCATGATTTTGTCATTGTATTGAAGAGAGAGGGAGGCTCACGAGCTCATTGGAACGTAGGGCTGAGGGCTTTTTTCGCGGTGTTCACTGGGATGTCGAGGCATGAGGGAGGTGGTGCCAGTAGCCTCATCCCGAATGTATTTAAGTAGTCGGGCCGCCAGTGATCTTGCACTAGATCTAGCAAGAAAGATATGATCCACTTAGGTGAAAGCGTGGAATAGGAACTGATTTGTAGCTAAGGTGCAGAGACCCCTTGTCTATTCTTAACAGTACAAATTGTGTAGAAGTTTTGCAACCACACCTTTAATAGACATGCAACACGATCGTTGAAATAATGATATTGAGTGACTTCCCATAAGGATCTGAGAAAATCTGAGGATGTGTAAAATTCCAGTCCGAGAAAATCTGGGATGAATTTGATTCCCGTAACAAGTTTTCAGGTGTGATGTCATGTTGTCACATTGTTAATCCAGCTTCATTCTATATCAGAGACATCTGTAGTATATGACCTTGATGTGTATGGAGAGGATACCTATATGGTATAGTACTCTGATATCTCTAATTGAAAAAGGAAAATTGGTATCTAGGGAAGCCTGAGAGAGGGTTTTGCATTCTCCTCAGATGGCAACATCTAGGAAAGTCTGGGACACCCTGAAATTTGAAACTCGTGCTCGGCATCTCGGCATGGAGCAGTCTAAGAAAATCTGAGGTCACAGATTTTCTCAGACTGCTTACGGGAAGTCACCCATTTTGACAATATATCAATGTTGACATTAAAATTACCGATCGAACACGTGCTGAAAAAAACTGCAGAGAGCATGGGTGAACAGCTTTTCCCCCCGAAAGTCATCAGTTTTACGCTATCCACTCAAACAGAACTTGAAATTCTCAGGCAACATCTGTAATTTTTCTCTCATAATTCATTGGAATATATTGGCGTCGTCGTCACATAGTACGAGTAACGCTGTGCCAGCGTAAGGCCGTGGTACTTGCTAAGATTTTTCTTGTATCTGTGACGATCAGATGTTCCATGCATACTCTTAAGATGATTATCTAGTGCCTGTTCAGAGGTATGGTTGATAGACAAGGATTCCCTTTGATAACTGTAAAAAATGAAGAAAACCACAGCACCAATAATGTATCACCGACCCTAATGCTTTTTGAATAGGGGGACGACAGATTCGAGTTGAGCGTTCTTGAGAAAAATTGGATAACATCTAGATGCTGATCCGCCGCAGCATAAATCCAGTGAGCTGCCTTACATAATCCCGCTAGAGGGAGATGCTCCTCCAGGTTGCCGAATCGTTCCAGAATTCAGGGGTTGTGCCCACTTTCCGAGTTCGAGAAGATGTGGAACCTGGGACTTGCCCGTCCGACGAAAGCGATGTTTCATATGGATTTGCACGGATTGTGACCTGCTCCGCTCAAACTTTCTCGGAAAGCTTGTCAGCTAGAGTGCA